>Ga0194120_10001306_pt1 | contig 46029 bp, 41 predicted proteins | sample TA2MahCa65mmetaG_FD_148642 | JGI IMG/M metagenome (GOLD analysis project Ga0194120, IMG submission 148642) | Freshwater microbial communities from Lake Tanganyika, Tanzania - TA2015019 Mahale Deep Cast 65m | ecosystem: Environmental > Aquatic > Freshwater > Lake | place: Tanzania: Lake... | reverse complement strand
CTGATCCGAAGCCGCTGCGCTGGACCAAGTCAGCCGACGACATTCTGGCCTCCATCGACCGCTTCTGCCGTCGCACCCTCAACCTCCAAGCCAAAGCTGGATAGAAACTTCTGAATCAGGACACTAGCAGCGTCTCCACACGGCCGGGCGTTTCCTGGTTGCGTCCGTCGAAACGGAGCGCCAATGCGATATTGCCGGCGACGTCGAGCCATGGAAAGAGCAGCGGGCGCTGAAACATCAGCGTGCGGCGAATGGACCTCCCGGCATTAGCTCGATTCGGGAAGCGTATGTCCCCGCTCGTCGGCTGGACGAGGCCGGCCATAATCTGCAACAGCGTCGATTTCCCGCAGCCGCTGCGGCCGATGACGGCGATGCATTCGCGGCGGCCGACCCGCAGGCTGATGTCGGTTAGAACCGGAGCGGGCTGACGGGCGTAGTGATGCGTCACGCGTCTCAACTCGATCAGCTGTATAGGGACTGTCACGGTGGCGACTCCATTCCTGATGCAGACTATAAAAATAATAGAATATCAAGAGACTGGATTATTGTCCCAGCGTGCGCTCAAGCTGTTGAGATCAAATGAGATGAAATGCTCACGGCAGGGAAATTAGGCTCAGGACCTATTAAATTTGATTGAGGCGTGATTCACAAGAGGCTTCTGATTCGGAGGCCTTGAAGATGAGCAGCCTGTTTCTCCTGAGCGCGCGCCAGATGGCGCGGATATCTCCGTTCTTTCCTTTGGCGCATGGCGTGCCGCGCGTTGACGATCGACGCGTTGTCAGCGGCATTGTCTATGTCATCAAGCACGGCCTGCAATGGAAGGACGCGCCCAAGGGCTATGGACCGCACAAGACGCTCTATAACCGCTTCATTCGCTGGAGCCGGCTCGGCGTGTTCGACCGCATCTTCGCCAGCCTCGCCGCCGAAGGGCCAAGACCCGAGCGCATCATGATCGACTCGACGCATCTGAAGGCGCATCGCACGGCGGCAAGCCTGTTAAAAAAGGGGTTCTTTCCCGTTGTATCGGGCGCACGAAAGGCGGGCTGAACTCCAAGCTCCATGTCGTCTGCAATGAGGCCGGCAAGCCGCTCGTCATGATGCTGACCGAAGGTCAGATGAGCGATCACAAAGGCGCGCGGCTGATGTTCCACGCGCTCCCAAAAGCCAGAACGCTGATCGCCGACAAGGGATATGACAGCGACGACTTCCGCGAAGCGCTCAAAGCGCGTGGAACAGAACCCTGCATTCCGCCACGACGCAATCGCAAAGAGCCGCTCGACTACGATAAGGCGCTCTACCGCAAGCGCCACAAAATCGAGAACCTCTTCGCCAAACTCAAGGATTGGCGGCGCATCGCCACCCGCTATGACCGTTGCGCGCACGCCTTCTTCTCGGCAATCTGTATCGCCGCAGCCGTCGCCTTCTTCCTCAACCAATGAGTCCTGAGCCTAGCTGGTGCAGGTACATTGCTTAGTGTTGCACGTATACTACAGAACTGTTCCTCAAGTCAAGCCTGGTAGCAAACTTTGCTCCTGTATAATAGGAAATAAATATAGAATAATAGCAAACATTTACAAAACCAATAGCCTTTACCGAAAAAGATGAGGCTATCTCTCGCGAAGTCATGCGGCAGCCTCTACAGGTCAGGGCTGTTCAGTTCTCTGAACTGTGGGCATTTTCCCGATTCCCGGCTCGGTAGATATGTGAATCTATATGCGACAACCCGAATCGGAGGTTGTCGCATGCAGGCGTCGCTGCTGGAGATTTTGCGCGAGATACCGGACCATCGTCGGCGCGAAGGCAAGCGGTTCGATTTGGCGACCGTGCTGCTTTACTCGATCCGCAATTACCCACCCCCTTTTTTTAGGGTGCCGATCGAGGGCGCGGCTCCTGGTTTGCGCGTCCTCCTTGCCACGGACTCCGATCTCTGAATCCATGCGCGCATGGATCGCACTGATTTGCAGCGCCTGAGCAAGGACGAGTTGATTGAGCTGGTGATCCAGCTTCAACGACCGGACAAGACGTCGCGCAATTCGTCGAAGCCTCCCTCGACTGACAAGAAAGAGAAACGCGAGAACTCCCGTCCTGGCGGGGCGAAGCCTGGACATGAGCCGCACAATCGTCGGCTGGCCGACAATCCCGATGAGTTCCGCGACCACAGACCAACTCGTTGCGACCTATGCGGCGGGTCTGTGTCGCCGGACGCCGACATGGAATTGATTGGCGAATATGACGAGATCGAGATCCCGCCGGTCAAGCCTTATGTCGTCCGCCACCGACGCTTCGCCTGCCGCTGCGCGCATTGCGGCGCGGGCGTCAAAGCTCCGGCGCCCAAAGTCGCCACGACGACGCCATTTGGACTGCGCATTCATGCGCTGGCGATTTATTTGAAGGGCTTTCAGGCGCTTTCCTATGAGCGTCTGCGCTTCCTGTTCCGCGACGCCTTTGGCCTGATCGTCAGCGAGGGCGCGCTCATGAACATGTTCATCCGCTCCCATGCGGGGTTCAAGATCGAGGCGGATAAGGCGAGGGTCGTTCTTCGTGAGGCCAAGGTCGTCGCCAGCGACGAAACCGGCGTGCGGATTGAGGGGACCAACTCCTATCATTGGGTGTTTCACTGCAAGGATGCGGTGGTGCATCAGCCCGACTATTCGCGCGCCGCCCGTGTCGTGGAAGAGACGATGAGCGGCCGTGTGCCGGAGGTCTGGATTTCGGATCGCTATTCCGCGCAGCAAAAGCATGGCGCGCGGCATCAAACCTGTCTAGCGCATCTGGCGCGCGACACGGCCTTTGCCCTGGAGCATGGATCGGATGATCTGCCCCTGCATTTCAAGTTGTGGTTTGGCAAGGCCTTCGATCTGGCCAGAGATATCGCCAGTTTCAAGGCCTCTACGATCGCCAGCAAAAAGCGCGAGCTTGAAAAGCAACTTGCGGCTCTTCTTGCCGCCGCGACAGGATGCGACCTCGCACGCGAGTTGCAGGCCAAAATCAGGCGAGCGCAAAATCAGCTTCTGACCTTTTGCGACTATCCCGGCGAGGTCGAGGCCACCAACAACGGTTCCGAGCGAAAGCTGCGGCCCTGCGTGATCCAGCGAAAAGTCACCAACGGCTACCGCGCCATGTGGGCCGCAAAGGCTGAGGCCGACGTGCGCACAACCGTAGACACCGCAAGGCTCAACGGCGCAAACCCCTTCCAGACAATCCTCGACACCCTGGCGTGAACCGGCAAAAACCGCGCCCTAAAAAGGGGGGTGGGTAATTGCCTCGATCCTCGCCATGGTCGCCGGCGCGAATTCCTACCGGCAGATGCATGAGTTCATCCGTGCGCATCTGCAACGGCTCAATGAGGCGTTTGGCGTGGAGCTGCCTTATTCTCCGTCCTACACCGGATTGCGTCTGATCCTGCAAAGCATCGACCCGGCGGCGCTGGAGACGGCGTTCCGTCGTCACGCCGCGAGCTTGCCGCCTCCGCCGCAGGCAGAGGAGCTGACCGCAATCGCCGTTGACGGAAAAACGCTGCGCGGCAGCTTCGACGCCTTCGCTGATCGCAAGGCCGCGCATATGATGTCGGCGCTGCGTCACGTCGACCAGATCGTGCTCGCACATGTGATGGTGGCGGAAAAGAGTAATGAAATTCCTGCGGCGCCCGAATTGATCGAAGCCTTGGGGCTGAAGGATTGCCTGTTCACGCTCGACGCCGAACATTGCCAAAAAAATTGTTCGAACGCGTGATTGCATGCGGCAATCATCTGCTGACGCAGGTGAAAGACAATCAACCCAAGCTGCGGAGCCGGCTCGAACTGGGCGCCGCGGGCCGCAAGCCGAGCGGTTATGCCAAGAGCATGGCGAAAGGCCGCAACCGTTGGGAGACGCGCGAACTGACGGTCTTTCCCGCCAAGGCGTGGTTCCGCCATACGCCTTGGGAGCCGCTGATCAAAACCATATTGCGGCTTGAGCGCACGGTTTGCCGGCGCAATCCGGCGACCGGGCTTTGCAAACAAACGACGGAGATCGTCTTTTGGGTTTCTTCCGCCGTCGGCTCGCCGCCGGAACAATGGAACGAATGGATCAGAGGCCATTGGCGCATCGAGAACGGCAGTCATTATGTGCGCGACGTCGCCTTCGCCGAAGACGCCTCGCGCATCCGCAAAAACCCCGAAATCGTCGCACGCATACGCTCATTCGCCTACAATCTGTTGCGCGCAGACGGCTGCCAAAACATCAAAAACGCCAGATGGCGTAACGCTATCGATCTCAACGAAGTCCTAAAAATGCATTGGATTTGTTGAGAACTAAACAGCCCTGCTCTACAGGTCGACGTGTCTATGCGGCACTTCTGGGTCACTGCAAGTTTCGGTGGGTAGTCCCTACTGAGACATGGTTCGCAACGCCCTGTCGAACTCCCTCTCGCTCCGACGCACTTCGAGACTTCCAAAAGGTCGCGCGGGAGCATCGCATCTGATTCCATTTGGTCGAGACGATCGGATGTGAGTCAATGCGAGCAGGTTTTTTTTGATGGCGAGGAGCGTCTGCTCGGTTGAGCAAACTTGGCGATCACCTTGAAGCCTTGGCAGCAGCGGTGGATCAAGAGATGTCCCGCAGCGATCTCGTCGCCGCGGCGACGACATCTGTCAGATGAGCGCGATGAGTTTCTGATCAATGACAGCATGTGGATCATGAGGTTCCTGGCGCTCTCGCTCGCCGATCGCGTTCCGGACACGCGCACGATCTGGTTGTTTCGTGAGAAGCTGATCAAGGCAGGCGCATCGACTGTTTTTTCAAGCGCTTTGAAGCGGCGCTGCGAACTTCGGGCTACATCGTGATGTCCGGGCAGATCGTGGACCCAACGCTTGTCAGCGCGTCGCGGCGGGGCAACACCGAAGATGAGAAGAGGGCGATCAAAGAAGGCCGCATTCCAGAAGGACTGGACAGCGCGACCAGCCAAGTTGCGGCAGAAAGACCGCGACTCACGCCGGACGGTGAAGTTCAGCAAGCCGAAGGCGAAAGACGACGGCTCGACGCCGACTACGACATCGCAATCCCGATCTTCGGTTATCAGAGCCATGTTTCGATCGACCGCGGGTTCGGCTTCATCCGAAAATGGGCGGCGTCCGCCACCGCTTATGAGGGCGCGGATTTGCGCGAGGGCTTGCTCGACACGACCAATACGGCGCCAAGCCTATGGGCCGACACCGCCTATCGGTCGGCGACAAATGAGACGTTCATGGCGAAGAATGGCTTCGGCAGCTGCGTTCACCGCAAAGAAGCCCAAGGGCAAGCACTATGTTGGATCAGACGTTTCTGTGAAACTGAAGGCGATCATCTTCATCGACGAAACCAGCAAGGTTGTAATGGAACGCGCCGTTGCCAGCGATCCCGATGACATCGGACGATGCATTGAGTAAGTCGACGGTGAAGTCGGCCGGATCAGTCTTGAGGCCGAACCAATGGCGCCGTGGCTCTTTTGGGGGCTCGCCGACCGCGGACTTCCTGTCGTGTGCATTGGGGTCCGTCAGATGAACCCATTCGCGAAATTGCGCAAGCCGTGCGCACAGGTTTGTTCAAGGTCGCTTATGTTAAGACCGAATACAGCCAGCGAGTTCGACTGCTCTTGCGTCATCGCCAGGCGATGATCCAACGCAACAAGGATCTCATCAACACCGTGTGCGGGACGCAGAAGGCGTTCGGCATCCACACCGGCGGCGCCAAGAACACGCTATTCGCTCAACGCGTGCGCGCGGCGCTTGACGACAGGATGATCCTGGCCATGACGGAGCCACTGCTCGGCACTTACGAGGATGGCCTGCGGACTTTGGCGAAAATCGAGAAGATGGTGGTGACCGTCGCCAGTAGGGATGCGATTTGTCGACGACTCATGACCGTCCCCAGTATCGGCCTCGTGGTCGCACTCATGTTCCGCACTGGCGTCGACGTTGCCCATCGTTTCGATAAAAGGCTTGTTGCGGCTGTGTTTGGCCTAACGCCCGCGGTGCACGCGTCCGGGGAAATCGAACAGGTCGGGCGGATAACAAAATGTGCCGACGCCATGGTCCGTGCGCTTCTATATGAAGCCGCCAATGTCATGATGACCCGCCGACAACTGGCTTAAGTCCTGGGCTCTCGGGGATCGCCCGGCGGCGCGGCGACCGCGGACGGAAGCGTGAAACCCACATACGACGAGAAACGTCGAGGGGAATGCCGTTGACCAATTACAGAAAGTGTCCACTTTCGGCACGATATGGCGGCCCCACCACCCAGACGGCGATAAAATCGTGACGATGCGCAAGCAGATCGAGGTGCTCTGCCCTTCGAGGCAGCCTGGCCGTCGGTCGAAAAAACACAACTCCCATCGCGTTTCTGCCGCTTCTCGAATGAACCCTATTTAAAGGAGATCGCCTCAAATGGAGGCGTTTCGTTGAAATCAGGTGTTTCCACTTGCCTACATAATTTAGTCATGCTATCAAATTTATAGACTATAGGAGGGAGAGATGATTATTGGTTGGCGTTCCGAAAAAAAGCGCGTGGGCGCGAGATTTCTTGTGGGAATGCTCGCGCTTGCCTCATTGGCCGGCGCGCGCGCCCAGGCAGGCCAGACCTTCTTGAACGTCTCCTATGACCCCACGCGCGAGCTCTACAAGGCGATCAATCCGGCATTCGCGGCGGACTGGAAGGCCAAGACTGGCCAAACGATCGAACTCCAGGCATCGCACGGCGGGTCAGGCGCGCAGGCGCGCGCCGTGATCGAGGGGCTCGACGCCGACGTCGTGACGCTGGCGCTCGCCGCGGACATCGACGCGATCGCCAGCAAGAGCGGCAAGATTCCTGTCGACTGGCAGAAACGCCGGCCCAATAATTCCTCGCCTTATACGTCAACGATCGTGTTTCTCGTCCGCAAGGGCAATCCGAAAGCCATCAGGGATTGGGACGATCTGGCGAAGCCCGGCGTCGCGGTGATTACGCCCAATCCCAAGACATCCGGCGGCGCCCGCTGGAATTATCTCGCCGCCTGGGGCTACGGGCTGAAAAAATTCAACGGCGATGAAGCGAAGACGAGAAACTTCGTCAAAGCGATCTACAAGAACGCGCCGGTGATGGACACGGGCGCGCGCGGCTCGACAATCACCTTCGCGCAGCGCGGCATCGGCGACGTGCTGCTTGCGTGGGAGAATGAAGCCTTCCTCGCCCTCAAGGAATTCGGCGGCGACAAGTTCGAGATTGTTACGCCGAAGCAATCGATTCTGGCGGAGCCACCGGTCGCCGTCGTCGATGCGAACGCTGACGCCAAAGGCAATCGACAACTCGCGGAAGCCTACCTCGATTTCCTCTATTCGCCGCCAGCGCAGGCAGTCATCGCGCGCAATTTCTATCGCCCCGTTCATCCCGAATATGCGGCGAAGGAAGACGTGAAGAAATTCGCCAAGATCGAATTCATCACCGTCGACAAAACTTTCGGCGGCTGGGCCGCTGCGCAAAAGAAGCACTTCGCTGACGGCGGCGTTTTCGACGAAATCCAGAAACAAGAGCTGACGAGGTGACCTCCCCGAGCTTTGTCGGCAAGAACGCTCGGCGCTTCACGGCGCCGAGCGTCATCCCCGGGTTCGGTCTGACCTTCGGCTACACGCTGGTTTATCTCGGCCTGATCGTCCTTTTTCCGCTCGCCACGCTTATCTGGTGGTCGTCGGAGCTCGGACTTTCCGGTCTCTACGCCATCGCCTCTGAGCCACGCGTCGCAGCGGCGTTGCGCACCACGTTCTTCATTTCCTTCGCCGCGGCGGTCGTCGATCTTTTCTTTGGGCTCATCGTGGCCTGGACGCTCACGCGATATGATTTTCCGGGCCGTCGACTGCTCGACGCATTCGTTGATCTGCCCTTTGCGCTGCCGACTGCAGTCGCAGGCATTTCACTTGCTGCGCTTTATTCTCCCAACGGTTGGTTTGGCGCGCCGCTTGCCGACTTTGACATCAAGATCGCCTTCACCCGTTGGGGCATTTTAGTCGCGCTCATCTTCATTGGCTTGCCCTTCGTCGTGCGCACCGTGCAGCCGATCATCTCCGAACTCGAAGTCGAATTGGAGGAAGCCTCCGCCACGCTTGGCGCGCGCCGGATGCAAACGGTGATCCATGTGATGTTGCCGCCCTTGACGCCGGCGTTGTTGACCGGCTTCGCGCTCGCCTTCGCAAGATCCATTGGCGAATATGGTTCGGTGATCTTCATCGCGGGAAATATCGCTTATGTCTCAGAGATCGCGCCGCTGCTCATCGTTGAGAAGCTTGAACAATATGATGTCGCCGGCGCAACCGGCGTCGCGACGATCATGCTGGCGGTCTCCTTCGCCGCGCTGCTGCTCATCAACCTGATCCAGGCGTGGAGTCGCCGGAGGTTCGGCCATGTCTGAGATCGCGGTGATTCCCGTTGCGCGTCGCCGCGCCAAATACCGGCCGGTCACCGAGGATCCGCCGTTGGCGCGCTATGCGCTCATTGCGACGGCGGTGCTGTTTTTAGCTCTCTTCCTTTTGGCGCCGCTCGCAATCGTCTTCGTCGAAGCCCTTAGCAAGGGTGTTGAATCCTTTCTTGCGGCGTTCCGCGATCCAGATGCGCTCGCCGCCATTCGACTGACGCTTCTTGTCGCGGCGCTGGCCGTGCCGGCCAATCTCGTGTTTGGTCTGGCGGCGTCCTGGTCGATCGCCAAGTTTTCCTTTCCCGGCAAGAGTGTCCTCATCACCCTGATTGATCTTCCTTTCTCGGTGTCGCCAGTCGTCGCGGGCCTCGTCTATGTGCTCGTGTTCAGCGGTCAGGGTCTCTTTGGCCCCTGGCTCGCCGAACATGGCGTGCGAATCATCTTTGCCGTGCCCGGCATCGTTCTGGCGACGATTTTCGTGACTTTTCCCTTCGTCGCGCGCGAACTCATTCCGTTGATGCAGGAACAGGGCAAGGTCGAGGAGGAGGCGGCGCTCACGTTGGGCGCATCCGGCTTCAAGACATTTCTGACCGTGACGTTGCCGAACATCAAGTGGGGACTGCTCTACGGCGTGCTGCTTTGTAATGCGCGCGCCATGGGCGAGTTCGGCGCCGTTTCTGTCGTATCGGGCCACATCCGCGGCCTGACCAACACAATTCCGCTTCAGGTGGAGATACTTTACAATGAGTACAACAATGTCGCCGCTTTCGCTCTCGCGGTTCTTCTTGCAGGGTTGGCGCTCATCACGCTCGGGTTCAAGACCTTCCTCGAATGGCGTCACGCTGACGAACTCTCCGGACGCGCGCGACGACACTAAAACGCATAAGCGCGGCGCCGCCATTCGCATCGAAGGAGTCGAGCAGGACTTCGGCGCCTTTCCGGCGCTGCGCGACGTCAGCCTCGCCATTCAACCGGGAGAACTTGTCGCCCTGCTGGGGCCTTCAGGCTCAGGCAAGACCACGCTGCTGCGGGTGATCGCCGGCCTCAATTCTCCCGACCGGGGGCGCGTCGTCTTCGACGGCGAGAACGCGACCAATCTCCCGGTGCAGGACCGTCATGTCGGGATGGTCTTTCAGAACTATGCGCTTTTCAAACATATGACTGTCGCCGACAACATCGGCTATGGTCTGAGAGTGCGCTCCAGACGCACGCGTCCGTCTCGGCCGGCGATCAAGGCGCGCGTCGCGGAACTCTTGCAGTTCGTTCAGCTCGACGGGCTTGCCGGCCGTTATCCAGCGCAGCTTTCTGGCGGCCAGCGCCAACGCGTGGCGCTCGCGAGGGCGCTGGCGATCGAGCCGCGCGTCTTGCTGCTCGACGAACCATTCGGAGCGCTCGACGCGCGCGTCCGCAAGGATCTGCGCCGCTGGCTGCGAGACATCCATAAGCAGACGGGATTGACGACGGTCTTCGTCACGCATGATCAAGACGAGGCGATGGAGCTTGCGGACCGCGTCGTCGTGCTGAACGAAGGCCGCATCGAGCAGATCGGCACGCCCGAAGAGCTTTACGATAGGCCGGCGTCGCCTTTCGTCATTTCCTTCGTCGGTGAAGCGGTCGCGTTGCCGGTCACCATCGCCGACGGCCACGTCAAGTTCGGCGACCGCGAATTGCACATCGACACCCATGGCTTGCGCAGCGGACCGGCGAGTGTTTTCTTCCGCCCGGCGGATATCGCGGTCGCGGCTGACGGAGCCGGCGACCTCGAAGGCCGCGTCGAAAGCCTGAGGCGCACGCCCGTCGGCGTTCGCGCCACGATCGCCATCGACGGCTATGATCAAACGCTGGAAATCGATTCGCCGCTCGAACGTTCGGCTTCGCTCGGCGGACGCGTGCCGCTTTCGCTGGCGAAGGCCCGGATTTTTCCGGCGGACGAGAACGGCGATTATGTCAACGCCGGAGACGGAATTTGAGTCCTGTTCTTGCCGAAAGGATCGAAGAGGGTGGCGCGACGAACGACTGGAATTCGGCGCTCTATCTGAAATTTGAAGCGGAGCGCACGCGCGCCGCTCGCGATTTGCTGGCGCGCGTGCCCTATTGCGACACGCATCGTGTTTTCGATCTCGGATGCGGACCTGGCAACAGCACGCAGCTTCTCGCCATGAGCTTTCCGGGAGCCAATATCGTTGGGCTCGATAAATCCGACAACATGCTGGCGATCGCTCGTGCACGTACGCCGACAGCGACCTTCATCAAAGAGGACATAGCGCATTGGCGTCCCTCGGAGCACGCCGATCTCATCTTCGCCAATGCGGCGCTGCATTTTCTGCCTGACCATCGCAGCCTAATGACAAGGCTGATCAGTTATCTTCGGCCCGGCGGGCGGCTCGCCGTCCAGATGCCGAACAATACGCATGAGCTTTCACACGCGGCGATGCGCATGGTCGCGGCGGACGGGCCGTGGGCGCCTCGGCTGTTGCCGGTCGCCAAGACGATCATGGTTCTCGGTCCGCTCGAAGAATATTACAATCTACTCGCGCCACTCTGCAGCACGATCGATATTTGGCAGACGGTCTATGTTCACCCGCTCGACGGTCCTGACGGGGTCGTCGAGTGGTTCGCAGGCTCTGGCCTTCGTCCATTTCTCGAATTGCTCGACGCCAACGAGCGCGCCGAATTTCTTGCGCGTTATCGAGAGAGGCTCGCGCAGGCCTATGCACGACAGGCGGACGGCAAAGTCCTCTTGCGATACCCGCGCCTGTTCTTTGCTTTGCAGAAATAACGCCACACGACTCTCTTGACGCAGAGCGACCGCGGCCCTCAATCCTGATCAGGTGTGACATTACCGCAACGGCTAAACTCGATTCAGCATGTAGTCTATACACTCTATAGACAAAGACCATTGTTTCCGATTGAATGACTTTTGCGGCGTGAACGGAAAGAGTTCGCCGAGGGTTAAACCTCCGCGACCAGAATCGAGAGCTGGGATGTCAAGGCGGAAGTTAAAGCTGAGCGCAGCAGTTGCAGCGATGGTCATTGCCCTCGCGCCGGATGTTTCGTTTGCCGAAGGAGCGGCAAAAAAAACGAACGGAGCGGCGCAAAAGCCGGCCAGAAAAACAGACGCTCCGCAAAAAGGGGCGGTTAATACCACGACCCATTCTAAGTTCGCGGGAGTTTCCGCAACTGCGGTCCCGGCGGAGAAAAAGAGCTACTATGTTAAAACCCGCGGCTATCGGCTCGACCCCGCGCCCGACGTGCCCGCATATGTTCGTACGCTGGGCAAGACGTATAAGGAGTTCGAGGGAATAGACTGGCTTGATATCGGCCTCGATCAGCGTGTCCGCTTCGAATCCCGGCAGAATGATTATCGCCCCTGGACCAACACCACCGTCAATCCGCCGACGTCGCAGCGCAGGTATTTTCCGGACTCATTATGGTTATCGCGCACGCGCGCCTATTTCGGCGTCAAGGAGGTGCTCGACCCGTTACGTTTCGCAGTGGAATATGAGGATGCGCGCGCCTTCAACAGCGTTTACCAGCTGCAGGGACAGGATATCAATCAAACCGAACTGATCCAGGCCTATGCCGAACTCTATTTCAAGGACGCGCTTGGCAAAGACGATTTGGGAAACAATCGCCCGCTTATTATGCGCGCCGGCCGCTTTCATCTTGAACTGCTCGACCGGCGGTTGATCGGCAATAACCAGTTCCGCAACACGACGAATAATTTCGAAGGCTTTCGCATAAAATTGGGAAAGAAGGAAAACGACTGGGACGTTGACGCTTTCTTGATGCGGCCGGTCGTGCGCTTGCCCTATGAATGGGACCGACCCGAATGGGGCAATTGGATTTACGGCGGCGTGCTCAGCATACGGCGCTGGTCCGAATATGCGACGATCCAACCTTATTTCCTGGGCCGCAAGCAATATGCAGATGTCCTCAACACTTCGAACGCGTTGAGGGTTCACAGAGATACCTACGCCCCCGGCCTGCGCGTCTATGGCGTGCTCGGCGACTTCGACTATGACTTCGACATTAACAAGCAGTTCGGAGAGATAGGAGAATTCCGGGATCTTGGCGCGCGCCGTAACGCGATTCAAACGACCGTCCAGCACGACGCCATCGCCTACGCTATCGAGCTAGGATATACGTTCTCGGATCATCCTTGGAAACCGCGCATCAGCACGGTTTATACCTATGGCTCCGGCAATAAGAGCCCCTTTGACAGCGCCAACCAGACCTTCGACAGGTTTTACGGCTTCAATCAACCATTCTCGCGCAATGATTATTTCGCTTGGGACAACGCCAAAAATCTCAAGGGACGCCTTGAGTTCGACCCGCTCAAGGACGTTAAGGTCGACACCGCATTCAGCGCCTATTGGCTCGCCAGCACCGCCGCCGCCTGGGAGCGCGCCAATCTGTTCGCGCCGCTCGGCAACAGGGGCGATTTCATCGGTACAGAATTCGACATACGCATTCAGCATAAGCTGAGCCAATTCATCAATTGGAGCATCAGCTACGCGCGGTTTTGGCCGGGAGGATTTACGTCGAGCTTCGCGCCTTTGGTTGCACAGCAGCCTTTCTTCCCTCAGTCTTTCCCCGGACAGACGACCACGACGAATGGCCTAACCGCGCGTCCTTCCAACTTTTTCTATATCGAAGTAACGGCCAACGCCTTCGGTGACGGAACGCCGATCAAAAAGAATCCGGCTTCCGAGTTATTCGCTCTTGCCGCGCCCGATGCGCCCCCCGCGCCGCCGCCAAGCTGGACGGACGTCTATGTCGGCCTCAATGGCGGCGGCGCCTGGTCCAGCCCGACCTCGAATATTCTGGCTTGGCCCGTCGGCGGCGCCGTGGCCAGTCCGGCGGTCGCCGCGAGTGTGACCCCAATGGACAGGTCTAATCGTCTCGCGGGTTTCATCGGCGGCGTTCAGATCGGCGTCAATTGGAAGTTCGCCGGCAGCTTCCTGGCCGGCGCGGAAGCGGATCTACATGGCGCTTCGGGAAACACCGACGGCAAATGGCAGACCACAATAGCGCAAGGAGGCGGCAATAGTTTTGTCACATATACGCAGCGCAACGCCACGTTAAATTATCTTGGCACAATCCGCGGCCGTCTTGGCTATCTCGTTACGCCAACGCTCGCGGTTTACGGCACAGGCGGCATGGCCTATGGCGGCGTGACCTCGAACACAGCAATTTTTACCAGGGGCATCGCTGGGACGAACCAGACATTTATCAATCCCGTCTACTTCGACGCGCTCATCGGCTGGACGGCGGGCGGCGGCGTCGAATGGACATTCATGCCGAATTGGAGCGTCAAGATCGATTATCTTCGTTACGATCTCGGCAATGCGACCGCTTCCGCCATTGCGGCGCAGCCAAACGGATTTTACGCCTATGGCGCATCAAGCTCGACGCGCTTCAACGGCAACTTGATCCATGCCGGCGTGAACCGTCACTTCGATCTCGTTACCCTCGTGGAAGGGAAATAGGCAGAGCGCACACACACCGTCGTGCGTGATTACACCCAGGCGGACCATTATGGATAGATTCACAAACCAAGTGCAACGCCCTACACGGGCGTTGCTATGGGAAGGCACTACGGACAGCTTACGGAAGCTGAGCGCTGCGAAATATTCCGCTTACGTGCGGAGGGAATGTCTCAGTCGGAAATCGCCCGCCTGATCGGTCGCGACAAAGGGACCATCAGCCGCGAGCTGCGGCGCAACGCCTTGCCGAAGACCGGGTACACGCCGGTTACGGCAGAACGGATGGCACTGGGAAGACGGCATCGCAAGGGCAAGAGCAAGATCGAGCGTTCGAGCTCACTGCGGGAGATCGTCCATGAGCAGCTCACTTCGTTGGGGAGATCGCCAGAGCAGATCGCCGGCCGGCTCAAACTCGAACAAGGCGAACCCGTGATCAGCCACAAGTCCATTTATCGTTTCATTTACAGCTATGAAGGCCGCAAGGAGAAGCTGCACCGCTATTTGCCACAGGCCAAGAGCAAACATGGGCGACGCGCACGAAAGGGAAATGGCTCATTCATCCCGAACCGCGTTTCAATTCACGAGCGCCCGGCCATCATTAATGATCGTAGCAAGTTCGGCCATTGGGAGGGTGTCACGTTGCACTTAATTGTAATAATGCGCTGGTTCGCGCACGTTACTGCAGCTTATTTGAGAATCTTTTGGCGAGATATTATCAATTATGCTGCAATAATGATAATGTCGTGGGCTCGGGTGGAGTGCCGAGCATGGTCGTGGCGAGTTCGCTAAAGCGTGTGCGGTTTTGACCAATGGTGTTGCTTTGGAGCCATACCAGCATGGCCGGTCCCTGGCGTTCGACGATCGAGACTCCCGCGAGCAGCGCCGTGCGCAGCCAAAGTGGTAGGATCGGGTTTGCCGGGGAAGGCAGTGAGATCGCACCGTCCACGACGGCGTCGATTTCCGGAACGATGGCGCCAAGCAGCCGGATGTTACCGCTGCGTTTCAAATGCGTTGTTCGTGGGTTGCGTCGCATCAATAGGAGGCGCGCCAGCTCCGTTGACGACGCCCAGGTTCGAACGCCGCGTTCTGCTTCATCGTCGATCAGACGTTGGCCTTCGAACGCGTCAGTCCAATAGGCCGCGAAGGGGGAGGGGGTTGCACGCTTGTCGCTATCGAAAAGCGGCGAACCACACTGTACGCAAGTGAGACGCCATCCGAGAAGTTGACTTCGTCGCACAGGCTCTGGCCCATTCGAATTCGCTTGGCGCGAGCAATTCGCACAGAACTGCATCGACTTTGCAGCGATCCATCGATGCGACTCTGGAGATAAATTTGCAAAACTCATTTGCCGAACGACGGTCGCGTCCGTTCTGAACACGTGAGCTATGCGAGCGGCTTGTTCGGCGGTCAGGCGGAGATCGATCGCGCGCATCGCCGAAGCGTCAGCCAGACAATGCCGAAGCATGGTGACAGGCAGAACGCCATAAAAGACGGCGTGCCGACAGATCCATGACGACAAAAGCCCATCCGTCAGGGGTGGAAGCACGACCGGCAGTTGGCCGCAACGAGGAAGTTTCGGCGTCATGTATGGCGCGACAATCTGAGTGAGGGGCGCGCGACAATCTGGATGAGATTCTTTGGTCGCGGTGACGAGATGATTGCCGCGGAGCGACAACAAGGCAAGTGGATTTTTGGGGAGTTTCGTTTTGATTGACGCGGAGCGACAATCAAGATGAGGTTTTGATTGTCGCGCGCGCCGAAGGCCGGCCTGGACCGGCAGCTTTTTTGAGCGCGGCTTTACGTCGATAACTATCGACGTTGATCTCGAAGATCGTCGCGTGATGGACGAGCCTGTCGATGGCGGCGAGTGTCAGGGGTCATCGTGGAATCTTCCATAAAACGCACTCTAAGCGGCTTCGAGGAATTCGGCGCGCGGATTTCGTAGAGGCCGGAAGGCGTTTTGGAGGGGCTCGGCGGGCCAGACATAATCGCCGTTGAACGCGATGTGTTCCCATCCGAGCGGGGCGATATGGGCGACGAGTTCGTCGGGGATGGTTTCGCCGCGGGAACGCAACTCATCGACGGCGCGTCCGAGATACACGGTGTTCCAGAGAATGATGGCGGCGACCGCGAGATTGAGGCCCGAGGCGCGGTAGCGCTGGTTTTCGAAGGTGCGGTCGCGGATTTCGCCGAGCCGATGGAAGAACACCGCGCGCGCAAGCGCGTTGCGGGCCTCGCCTTTGTTGAGGCCGGCGTTGGCGCGGCGGCGCAAGGCGGGGTCGCTGATCCAGTCGAGCGTGAACAGCGTGCGCTCCAGGCGTCCGATTTCCCGCAGCGCCTTGGCGATGGCGTTCTGCCGCGGATAGGCCGCGAGACGGCGCATCAGCGCGGAAGGCGCGACTGTTCCGGCTCTGATCGACGCGCCCGAGCGCAAAATTTCATCCCAGTTGTCGCCGACGACACGCATGTCTACGGCGCCGCCGATAATTGGCGTGAGCGCTTTGTATTCCGTGCGGGTGTCCAGGACATAGATCCTTCGATCGGCGAGATCGCGAATGCGCGGCGCGAAGCGGAAGCCCAAGAGGCTGCACAGGCCGAACACGTGGTCGATGGCGCCGGCGGTGTCGGTGTAATGCTCGCGAATGTCGAGCGTGCTTTCATGATGCAGCAGACCATCGAGAATATGCGCCGCCTCACTGGCGTTGGCGGCGATGACCTTGGTGTTGAACGGCGCATAGCGATCGGAGACATGGGTGTAGAACTTCACGCCAGGCTCCGAGCCGTATTTGGCGTTGTGGTCGGCGCGCGCTTCGCCATGGCCGCCGGCCCTGAAAAACTGGCCGTCCGATGACGACGTGTCGCCGTCGCCCCAGACTTTGGTGAAAGGATGCGCGTGAATCGCATCGACGAGGCAGGCGAGCGCCGCCTGATAGGTCTCGTCGCGCACATGCCATTCGGCAGTCCAGAGCAGCTTGGAATGCGTGGAGACGGTGGAGCTGCGCGCCATGCGCGCGAGGCCGAGATTAGTGGCGTCTGCGAGCAAGGCCGTCATCAGCGCGAGAATGTCCTCCGGCGGCGCGCCGCTGCGCAGATGAAGAAAGCGCTCTGAGAAGCCCGTCCAGCCATGCACCTCCGCAAGGACCTCGGTGATGCGCAGACGCGGCAGCATGCTGTAGAGTCGGCGCGTCATGGCGTCGGCTTCTGCGTTCTCGTTCTTGCGGATGGGGCTGACCGACAATCCTTCTGTCGTGAGCGTCGCTTCGGGCAGCTCGCCGGTGGCCGCGAGCGCATCGACTTCTCGAAGGCGGGTTTCCAGCCGCTTGGTCTTCTCGTCACGCCAATCCTCGAAGCGATCGGCGACGGCAAGGCCCAGCTCGCCGTCGCGCCGCCGCGTCACGAACACGTCGGGCGGCAGGAGAAAGTCGTCGAAGGCGCGAAACGCCCGGCTGCCTTCGACCCAAACGTCGCCCGCTTGCAAGCGGTCGCGCAACGTCATCATGATCGCGACCTCATAGGCCCTTCGATCGACGACGGAGGGAGCTCTCACGAGCTTGCGCCATGTCGGCGACAGGAACGCCATCGGCGGATGCGCCGGAAATTTCCTCGGGCCGTTCGCATGAATCTCGCGAAGCACGTCGAGTGCGTCGAGCAGGGCGTCGCCGGATTTCCAGGAGCGGAACGTGAACGCGCCGAGCAGAACGGAGGAAACGTGCCGCACCGTGGCATGGCGCTCAACGACCTCCTGCAAATTGTCCGTGCGCGCGTTGGCGACCGTTTTGTCGGCTTCCTCGACAAGGGCTTTCAGGCGCTCCCAGCCGAGCGCGCGCTCCACGGCCGCAACCTGGTCTTCTCCCTTGTCCTTGGCCGCCAACATGGCTTTCGCCATGCCGAGCAACGCCCGTGTCGGAGCGTCGAGCGCCTTCGCGCGTTTGACGAGATTCTCCTTGTGCTTGTTTTCGGCGCGGCGGAACACGGAGCCGAGCATCTTGCCGAACATGGCGAGAGCGGCGTCGGTGAGGATCGCTTCCATCTCACGCGCGAATACGACGAGCGTCGCCAAGCGGCGATGCGTGTCGAAACGCGAGACGTCGCGCGGAACGAGGAGGGCGATTTCTCGGGCGATCGCCGCGTAACGTGCGCGGTGAATGCGTTTCTCGCGATCCGGGCCGACGCCGAGTTGACGCACGACGTGCAGCCGTTCGATGATCCCGGAGAGGTTTTTCTGCGTTGGCTTCTCCGGCCATTCCCGCAGCCACGCGAGCGGCGTACGCCCCTGTTCATCGTCTACGGTGAGCAAGGCCTCAAGCTTGGCGATCGCTTCCGGTGAGAGACCATCAGCAAGACTCTTGTGCGCGCGCTTGCGAGCGAGAGCACGCGCCGACAAGGCGATTTTTTCCAAGGTGACGGCCGCCGGGAGCAGAATGCGCCGTTGCCGCAGATGTTCGATCATCGCGGAAACGATCGCATCGCCTCGATCCGATCCCGTCGCCTGCTCGATCGCGACATGCGCAACGGCACGGTAATCCTCACGCCGAAACGCTCGAACGTCGAGATAGGCTTGCAGTTCACCAAGGTGCGCTCTGCGGGTTTGCTGCCGCTGCGCATATTCCTCGAACGCCTTGGGGTCGTCTCCAATCTGCGCCGCGACGAAAGCGAGCATGTCGGCAGGCGGCGTCTCGTCGACGCCAATGACTCGGCCAGGAAAACGCAAGTAGGCGAGATGCACAGCAAAGCCGAGCCGATTGGCGGGGCGGCGTCGCTCGCGAATCAGCACCAAGTCTTCCGCCGAGTAGGTGTAATGCCGCACGATTGCCGTCGGCTCCGTCGGCGGATCGAACAACGCTGCGCGTGATTGCGGTGAGAGGATTTCGTGCTTCTTCATGGCCGTCCCTTTCGGTTGCGCAAACGGTCGTTTGCGCAACGACGCGGCGCTCGGCCACGACATGCCTACAAATCAAAGGCTTGTGCTTTGCTCAATTCTGTTGCCAAATAGGCGATATTTGGCAACAGAAAAAGCGACGAACATGCTGCTCGGCTACGCCCGCGTCTCCAAGTCTGAAGATCAGGAAACAGCGCTGCAAATCCGCGCGCTCAAAAAAGCCGGCTGCAAAAAGGTCTTCGAGGAAGCGGCGCCCGGCGGAAGATGGGATCGTCCCGAGCTGCATCGACTGCTCGATCAGATGCGCGCCGGCGACACCCTCGTCGTCTGGAAGCTCGATCGGCTGTCGCGCTCGCTCAAAGATCTGCTCGTCATCCTCGAACGCATCGACGCCATGGGCGCCAAGTTCCGCTCGCTCACCGAGTCGATCGACACGTCAGGCCCTGCCGGCCGCATGATGATGCAGATGCTCGGCTCCTTCGCCGAGTTCGAGCGCGAGATGATCCGCGAGCGCACCCGGGCCGGACTGCGGGAAGCCCGCGAGAAAGGCCGTCTTCCCGGCCGCAAGCCTCGGATCACCGAAGAGCAGAAGAAGGAAATCGTTGAAGCCGTCGCGTCCGGGCGCAAATCCGCCGCCGAGATGGCGCGGCTGTTCAAGATCCACCGCGCGACGATCTCACGCTTCGTCTCCCAAGCCCGCACCACACCGTCACCCAAGGCAGTTCCTTAGAGTGCGTTTTATGGAAGATTCCACGATGACCCCAAGCGGAGTGGGAAAAGCAGTGGCTCGTCGAGCGCGGCGTCGAGATCATTTCCGAAGCCGGTCATCACTTGCCCGACGACCTGAAGATACGCAACCTGGAGATTCCTTGGAAGGAGGTCGCCGGCGTCGGGAACCTGCTGCGCCACGATTACGAGAGCATCGCGGCTCCCGTCATGTGGAAGCTGGCGCACGAAGATCTCTTTGATCTCGAGCGCGTGTGTGCCACGAACTGGAAGCCGAAGAGAAACATAGGTGAAATGGATGTAGGGCAGGGGGACCGGTCGGGTCAGGAAGGGTAAAGGACATGGCATTGGACGATATCCCGGTGCGAGGAAGCCTTGCGGGTCAGCTTTAAAGACCTACAGGAAGCCTTCGAATTCGTGTCCGCGGGCGGCGGAGACGAGCACGGAGCGTTTCTGTGCAAAAGGACCGGCAAAATTTATTGCCATTCCGAGCTCGTCGACGATCTCGGCCCATTGCCCGACGACATCGGCGACAGTGACAAGTTTCTTCAAATCCCGGACAAACGCGAGCTCGATCTCGGCAAGCCTCTCGCCTTGGGCTTCGCTCACGAATTCCTGGCCGATGACTTTGATGAGGTTCTGCGGTTCTTCGGCAAAAAGGGCGCATACGCCAGATTCAAGGAACTACTGGAACGAAGAGGCTTACTCGATCAATGGTATGCCTTCGAGACTGAAGCCGAGGAAAAAGCCCTGCGGGTGTGGTGCGAGCTCAATTCTATTGCAGTCGCTGATGAATAGCGGCCTGTGTTGGGAGCCATCTTGGCTGTCAGTGTACATCAGTAGGCGAGAATCTGTGACGGTTCGGGTCGCGATGGGCGTGATAATTGAGAAATTAGCTGCAACTTTTTCGTCTTCGGCTATTTAATTGGTTCTTCCTCACTTTCTGTTGTAGTGGTCACTACACAGGAAGCAAGCGCGCGCGGAGGAGTTCTGGTCCCGCGCGACCATACATCGTCCGCTTGAGCGCTTTCAGGCGATTGATCTGTCCTCCCGTCTGGCCGTTGCTCCATGGCTCAGTGATCGCATTTCTCACCGCGTCGATGTCTCTCTGCGCCGTGCGAGCGAAACGTTGCATCGCGTACAAGCCTGACTTCTGAGCGTCTTTCAGCCACGAGCCCAGTTTACCGACGCTCTTGCTTTTGAGCATGCCCCTAAATCGCATGGCGAGTCGAAGCATGGTGGCGAACTCTGGCCAATCCTTTTTCAGCGCATTGACTTTCGCAGCTTGATTGGCGGTCACCATTCCCCGCGGCTTTATGCACAGCGCCGCAGCCACGATTGGCGATATCGAACGTCCCGTCGCGGGATCGACAGGTCGTGGATTCGAAACAGCCGTCGTGGCCTTCAAATTCACCGTCTTGCATTTCGGATTGCGCCATTGCGCCAATAGCCGCTCAAGGTTTGAAAAACTTCCTGTGTAACCGCGCGCTTTGATTTCATGGAAAAGGCGACGGCTGCGCGCGCAAACCTTCTGACCAGCGGCGTGATAGATAATCTTCGAAATGTCGCGGCGACGTCGTCTTAGGCGCCGAAGCGCTCCGTTCGGGAAGCGTATTTGCTCGAATCCATTTGGTGATCGTGCGGCGATCGAACCCCGTTTGTCGCACGATCTCACGGACATTTCTGCCTTCGCTCCAGAGCGCGCGAAAGTGGTCGAAAACCGCTTGCCTTGAATGTTGGTTCGCGATTCTGGTGAGGCGGCGGTGCTCGGTGCCGCCCTGTTTATCTCTCACGCTGGCGACCTCTCGCCGTCCGTCGGCAATAAAGGACGTGCGCAAAATCCGGGCGCGCGACTGAGTTGGACCTGAATAGCCTTGCGCATGGTCTTCACAATGTGAAAACGGTCGGCGATTTGCGCGACGCCGGCGCGCCCGAATTGACGCCGACCGAGATCTTGACGGTGACCGCGATCGCCTATCTGCAACCCGCCACCCGCGCCGAACTCTCACGACTCGCCGGCAAAGAGATCAGTCGCGACGTCATCGGCGCGCCATTCGCCTATGTGACGACCAAGAAATTCCTCGAGGTCTTCGGGCTGGCGACGTTGCGCGATCTCCCCGACATCGAACGGCTCGAGGACGAGGGACTTTTGCAAAAGCCGCGGGAGCACATCGATCTTGGCGGCGCCTTGGGGCTTGGCGACGGCGACCAGCTACTTGAGGACGATTTCGACTTCGACGAAACGGAACTGGGATGAAGTTTGGATGTCGGCTGGGGTAGATAGGACCGCGGGACGCTCCCCATCCAAATCGGCGATTCGAATTCTCTTATTTGCACCTTTCGATCACCGGGCCGATAAAAGAGAGAGCCTTGTGCAAAATGGATTATGTCACTGCGGGCTGCGGCCCCGCTGGGGTCGCAGTCCCGCCTTGAGATTTACTGACTATTCCACTACGCCGCGCGCAATGCCGCCGCGAATATGGCAGGAGCATCCGGTTCCGAGCACGCCCGGTTCCCGGAGCAGGCATGTCCTAACGGAAGTCGCGCAGTGGTCTCCACTCGGCACGACCACCTCCACAGGCGCCGAATAGCCGTAATAGCCGAGCCCCACGGGAGCGACGGGGGCTGCGTAGCCGTAAAATCCAACTGGCTCCTCGACCACAACCGGCGCGGTATAGTCGAAATAGGCGGGCTCCTCGATCACGACCGGCTCGGCCACGAGGGGACCGGCGGCGCCGTAATACTCGCAGCATCTCGCGGGCCGGCGCACATGACGCCGATGACAATAGGTGGCTTTCTCGATCGGCGCGCTCAGACCGATGCTTTCCGGGGCGACGAGGCTGACCGGCGCGGCCGACGCCGCCACCGCGAGCGCGAGCGCCGCGCATCCACTAAGAATTGAGAGTTTTGTGACGCGCATGACTCACCTCCCCTTCGGCCAGTCAACGCCACCACCGACATTCATTAAACAGCCGAAGCCATGGTCAACGCGAGCATTAAGGGATTCGTTCCAGCTTGGCCGAAGGCCTTGACGACTCATCCAAATTGAGTTCGTTGCGCGCTCTGCGCCAGCTCGCGGATAGGCGCGTCAGCGCCAAGAGGCCTGCGAGGCGACTGTGCTCGGCAAGCCGTCGCACGCCTTCTACGAACTCGCCGTCAAAGGCCTGGGCCGACGCCGAGGACGTTGCGATGATCGGCGACGACGCCGAAGCCGACGTCGGCGGGGCGATGGCCGCCGGTTTGATGGGCGTCCTCGTCCAGAGGGGTAAATATCGCCCCGGCCAGCAGCATCGACGCTGGTCGCGCAAGATTTAAAAGCGACGGTCGAACGACTCCTACGCTTCGGCGTCAGCGCTCTTGATTAAAACGGTCAGGTTGAGGAAACGAAGGTTTAGGGGAGATGCATCCGCGCGCCGCAGCTTCTGGATCGTTAGGTTCATGTCGGTCGTTTCAGTGACGATGAAGCCAGATGTCTCGCATCTTCCCCAAAAACGCTATTTTTCGGTTTCAAATGAGATTCCTTCCCTATGAGATTCACGCTTGCCATCGGCACGGACGCAACAATTGCGTCTTAGTCGGGCCTGCCGGCGCTTGGCAAACTGTCCATTGCTTATCTCGACAACGACGCCATCACGCGGCACGCACAAGTCGACCGTCGAGTCTGAAACGTCAGCCCGAGAGTCGTGCCAATTCGAGGCTGGCTTCCTGTGCTATCCGGTCTCGCACGCTTTCGACATTACCCCCTCAAGGCGACATTGCGAGACGAATTGTGCAGGCTCGCTGACGCCGATCCAGACAAGGCGCGCGCAGTTGGCGCGCGATGCGTCCACGCTATCTGTAGGATCGGGACTGTTCCGACGTAAGCAGACGCGTTTAAGCCTTGGCGACCATGCACGAGCGCTCCATTGTCGTGTTCGGCGGAACCGGGTTTCTCGGGCGCCGGGTGGTTCGGCGTCTCCGCAAGGCTGGGTTTTTCGTTCGGATTGCGTCGAGGCATCCGGATCAGGGACATAGGCTGTTTGGTTTTGATGATCCGCAACTGCGCTCGGTCGAGGCCAACATTCACGATGAGCGGTCAATCGCCAATGTAGTTGCTGGCGCCTACGGCGTTGTGAATGCGGTCAGTCTTTACGTCGAGCATGGCAACGAGACTTTCCATTCCGTGCATGTCGACGCTGCTCAACGAGTGGCGGATCAAGCGCATCGAGCCGGAGTGGAGCGGCTCGCGCATGTTTCAGGAATCGGCTCCGATGCCGGCGCGTCATCGCTCTATATCCGCAAGCGTGGCGAAGGCGAACTGGCGGTTCGCGCCGCCTTCGCAGATGCAATTCTTATTCGGCCGGCGGTGATGTTCGGCCCGGACGATTCATTCCTCACCGCCATCCTCAAATTCCTCCGCCAGCTTCCAATCTACCCGATGTTCGGGCGCGGTCTCACGAGATTGCAGCCCGCCTATGTGGAGGATGTGGCGGAAGCAATCGCTCGGGTGTTGGATCGGGAGGACGCGCATGCGATCACCTTCGAGTTTGGCGGTCCTCGCGTCTGCTCTTACGAGGCATTGCTCAGAGTCGTTGCCCATGAAGCCAACCTCAAGCCTATTTTAGTTCCGATCCCGTTTGGCGTCTGGCGCACGCTGGCTTGGGTCGCGGAAATGCTCCCGAGTCCGCCCGTCACTCGCAATCAAGTAGAGCTGATGCAGGTGGACAACGTGTCGTCGCCAGAGATGCCAGGATTTGAAGAGCTCGGAATTTCGCCGCACTCGGTCGAGGAAATACTCAAGGAGATGTTACGTGTATAAGTTTTGACTTAAACTGACGGACTCCGCTGACACACCCTTTTGTAGCCGCAGACCGCTTGTCCAAGCGTCATGGACTTGAAGCGTATTCACTATGCAGAGTTAAACAGTCGCGCAACGCCGCCGCCCGTTTCCTGCGCCAAGTTTGCGTGGTTCAGGGCATTCGCCTATCCTGCGCTCATGGGGAGCATTAATGACGTATTTTTAAGGAGCTTGCCATGCACGATTATACTTTATTTTGGAATGCCGTCGCGCTCGAACTCAACCGTCTCGACCACACCGGTAAACTCAACGCCAAAAATAACAGAGGGCCGACACGAAGCTCATGGGCTTTGGCGATCACGCATCTTGCGATGCATGACGCCTTCTTCGGCCGCACCGGCGCGCCGACCTATGCGACGCCTTGGGCCGGCCTGCAAGGCAATGTCGCGACCTACCTAAACGTTTCAGGGCTCGGACCCGTCGCTTTCAATGCGACGACGGAGGGCGCTGCTGTCTCGGGCGCAGCGTCGGCCGCTCTTAAGGCGCTGTACCCGTCGTTCGAGTTTATTGTTGACGACGCGCTTAATGCCTTCGACTTCGGCCAAGGGAACGCAGCGTTCGACTTTGGCGTGGAAGTCGGGAAAGCGCATCTAAGCAATCGCGCGAACGATGGTTCCGACGATGGCGGGCCGGTCCCCCAGCTTCAAGCCTATTGGCGCCATCGCGAGGACCCGACCAATATCGGCCAGGGATTTCTCGGGCAGCGTTGGGGGCAGGTAAAACTTTTTTCAACGACCGCCATGCCGCCGCTCGATCCGCATCCGGCGGTGCGCACGCCCGCCTATGATCGCGACCATGACCTCGTGCGTGTGAAGGGAAGCGCTGTTCCCGGCGAGACGGGCACGCCGAACGTCAATCCCCCGATCAAGCCGCGCAATCCGTTCGAGACGCTCCTCGGCCTCTACTGGGCCTATGACGGCGCCTCGCAGATCGGCACGCCGCCGCGGCTTTATAATCAGGTCGTGCGCCAAGTGCTGGTGAACCGCGTCAACGGCGCCGATCGGCCAGCGGCGTCGGCGCGGCTGTTCGCGCTTATCAATGTCGCCATGGCCGACGCTGGAATCGCGGCCTGGTATCACAAATACCGTTATCAGCTCTGGCGGCCGATCCTGGGGATACGCGAATATGACAGCGCATTCTGGAACGAGCGCAACTGCGTCAGCTATTTTCTCCATCGGCGCTGTGATCCCTTCTGGACGCCGCTTGGCGCGCCGCGCACAAATGAGCCGGGGCAAAAAGCCTTCACGCCGCCCTTCCCCGCCTATCCGTCGGGCCATGCGACCTTCGGCGCGGCAGCCTTCGAAATCACGCGTTTATTCTTCGGCGTCGCGCACAACGCGCCGGATACGCTTTCTTTCAGCTTGGTTTCAGACGAGATGAATGGCCGTTCGATCGCGCAGGACGGCTCCTATCGCGCGCTGGATCGACGCTCTTATCCTTCGCTTCTGCATGCGATATTCGAGAACTCGATTAGCCGCCTTTTCCTCGGCGTCCATTGGCGCTTCGACGGGCTGCCAGAGACGGTCGACGCGCCAGAGAAGATCGCAACAAACAATACGCACATCGGCGGCGTGCCCTTGGGCCGGACGATCGCAAAAAGCGTCTTCGATGCGAAGATGGCGGCGAGCAACGCGCCGCAAGCGACGGTGACGCCGGTCGCGGCGTCGCAGCCGCCATGTCCATAGCTAAGGGGTATAGAGACGATTAAATGGAACCACTGCGCAATAGCAAAGGCGCAGTGACCCGCACGGACTTGCGGGCGCCAGTCTATGCCACTTGCGGCGGTTGTCGCGCCACGAGGCCATCGGCCTGTCGACCTCGTGTTGGAGGAGATCGCTGAGACTCTGGGGAGCGGCGAATCCGCCAAACTGCGCGGTTTTGCCGCCCTCTCTGAATCGGGTCGCAGTTGCATATTGGCGAGCAGCAGACGCAATAGCAGCGAGCAATAACGCGGATATGGATAAATCCTCATAGAGCTTCATGGACCGTGCGCCGCCCATCAATCTTTTATGCGCAGTAGCTGCGCCGGTGATCTTGCTATCGGCGTCGGTGTTCACCGGTCACGCTCCCTGAGCGCCTTTAACGTCGGACACGTTTTCTTCGTTAACATTCCAGTTTTGACTCATTGCTAAGGCCGGGCCTGAGTTCTGATGCGACGCGCAACAGCCCCTGCCGATCTGGTATCGGCAAGGTTGATCAAGACCTTCGGGAGTGTTGCCATGCCAGGCTGTCACGTTGCGTTTAATTGTAATAATGCGGTGGTTCGCGCACGTTACTGCAGCTTATTTGAGAATCTTTTGGAGAGGCATTATCAGTTATGCTGCAATAACGATAATGTCGCAGGCTCGGTTGGAGCACCGAACATGGTCGTGGCGAGTTCGCTAAAGCGCGTCCGGTTTTGACCAATGGTTTTGCTTTGGAGCCATACCAGCATGGCCGGTCCGTGGCGTTCGACGATCGAGACTCCCGCGAGCAGCGCCGGGCGCAGCCAAAGTGGCAGGATCGGGTTTGCCGGGGAAGGCAGTGAGATCTCAATGTCCACGACGGCGTCGATTTCCGGAACGATGGCGCCAAGCAGCCGGTTGCTACCGCTGCGTTTCAATTGCGTTGTTCGTGGGTTGCGTCGCATCAATAGAAGGCGCGCCAGCTTCGTTGGGGACGCCCAGGTTCGAACGCCGCGTACTGCTTCATCGTCGATCAGACGTTGGCCTTCGAACGCGTCAGTCCAATAGGCCGCGAAGGGAGAGGGGGTTGCACGCTTGTCGCTATCGAAAAGCGGCGAACCACACTGTACGCAAGTGAGACGCCATCCGAGAAGTTGACTTCGTCGCACAGGCTCTGGCCCATTCGAATTCGCTTGGCGCGAGCAATTCGCACAGAACTGCATCGACTTTGCAGCGATCCATCGATGCGACTCTGGAGATAAATTTGCAAAACTCATTTGCCGAACGACGGTCGCGTCCGTTCTGAACACGTGAGCTATGCGAGCGGCTTGTTCGGCGGTCAGGCGGAGATCGATCGCGCGCATCGCCGAAGCGTCAGCCAGACAATGCCGAAGCATGGTGACAGGCGGAACGCCATAAAAGACGGCGTGCCGACAGATCCATGACGACAGAAGCTCATCCGTCAGGGGTGGAAGCACGACCGGCAGTTGGCCGCAACGAGGAAGTTTCGGCGTCATGCGAACGCCGCTTCCATATCGAGTTTCGGCCGCCAACTCTCGACGGCCTCTTCGCAGATTTGCTCTCTTCCAGTTTCAACCGCCTCGACCGCGAGACTGTTGATCAAATGGAAGACGTTTGCCGTGATGCCTTCGGTCACCTGCAGCATCCAACGCAATGATTTCGGGCTGAGCACGGAAGGATTACGTAGCGGCGTGTTGCGCAGAATGGACGCGACGAGCGATTCAAATTGTTCATCCGCCGCCCAACGGTTCAGCGTGAACTGTCCAAACCGGCGGGCGAGTTGAACGTCACCGCTGATGGCTTCGCGCGCTTCGTTGACGCCAAAGCAAACAAGCGAGATTTGAAGGCGATTGCTCAAGAATCGAGGGGTGTTCAGCACGACCCTCTGTTCGCGATAGGAGCCAGCGAGAATATTGTGGACTTCGTCGATAACGAGCACCTGGAGCGCTGGGGCGCGCCGAGAAGCGTGAGCAGTTCAGCATAGAAGCGTCGTTCTCCAGGTCGACTGGTCATCTCCATCGCGAGCACAGGCGTTCGGAGCGCTCCTGTGACCGCATTGAAGCCCGGCGGGTGTTCGTCACGGAATCGCTTCAGGATCATGGTCTTGCCCATGCCCTGTCGCCATAAATCGCAACGGACGGCATCCTCGTTCCCCGAGGGTGATCGAGTAGGAGCCCCAACCGATCGAGCGCCTGTTTCGCCCGCGGATACAGCACCCACCGGCGCGATTTGATTGCGCGGATGCGACGTTCGTCGGCTTCCGAAAGAAGCGCTGCGGCGGCCGGCGTCAGATGGGAGCTTACATCGTTCATGTGAGCATCCGTTCAGTCCGTGTCTTCAACAAAGGGCACAGGCTCCCGGGAATCGACGCCGCGCAGCGAGCCCCAGCCGTTACGATCTCCCTTGGATTTTGAACCGGTGGCCTTTCCGCGTCGAGCCGCTTTTGTTTTCCTTGTCGCGGTATCAACAAGTTCTCGTTGAGCCATCGCGGTACGGATGATCGAGCGCATATCGACCTCGCGGCGCCCTTGCGCGAGCAGGGTGCGGCGCGCCGTCAACGCTTCGCGCAGGGTCACCGACGGCAAGGTGACGTCGGCGTAACGCGCTTCGACAAAGTTCCCGGAGGGCCGCCGAATAAAGATTCGCGACATGTCTCGTGGATCATATTTTACAAGGAGCCGTCGCTTCGTTCTGCCGACATCGGCGCTGAGCGCCGGAGACCAGTATCGCAAATTGAAAAGATGGATGCCGTCCGGGCGCAATGTGCGTTCTTCTTCAGGCAGAAACGTCAACCAGAAGCGCATCCGATCGTGCGGCAAGCGGAGCGGAATGTCTCCCTCGTGCTCTCGCCAGACGGCGATTGGCGGACGACACAAACCGCTATGAATCGACTGATGGTATGATCCGACGATTTCAAGAGCAATAGACCGCTCGACCTCGCGTAACGTTAGTGCCGAGCTTGCCTTTGGATCATATTCGCCACGATCTGCAATGCTGCTAGATGTGGAGCCGGGCAGGAGGTGAACGGCACCCATCTGCGTGCCGATCAGACGCTCGATATGTCCGCCGTAATGTGGCGTCCGACGCGGGCGCCACTGGATTTTCATGCCGGCGTCTTCGCAGCCCCGTATAAAGGCGCGGCTGCGAAATTCCGGGCCGTTATCGACATGCAGCATTGCCGGCAGTCCCGCGACCGGCCAGAGCTCGTCGATCTCCCGATCCTTCAACCAAGCGGATTTGTCGAAGACGGAGTGAAGCAGACAAAGACTCACAGACAAACGGGACGGCGCGTCCATTGTAAGATAGAAGCCGGTCACCATGCGGCTGAACACGTCAATCGCCAGCGTCAGCCAGGGGCGGCCGATTGGTTCGCGCGTTTCTTCATCGACGACGATAATGTCCGTTCTGGTGTGATCAACCTGGACAATTTCCAATGGCTGTGACGCACGCAGTTCCCCGGGTGTCGGCGTTGTCGCCTTTACGATCGTCGTTTCTCCACGTCGCTTTGCTCGCAGTTGAAGGTCGATGCTTTCCAAACGATTTTTGATTGTGCGCCAATTCGGCGCCTTAAAGCCGGCAGCGAGGCATTTGGTTTGCACTTCACGAACCAGTCGCGAGAAGCGCGGCCGTGTTGGCTTTAGATAGAAGCGCGAGATTGTCGCGCGGATAATTTCATCCCGCTCCTTGTCCAGCGTGTGATGATCTTTCCGCCGTCCGCGCTTGCGATCGACCAGCGCAGAGACGGTTCCGCCCTTTCGAAACAGCCGGACTAATCGATAGGCCGTGGCCTGGCTCACGCCGAGCACGGTTGCGAGCTCCAAAATCTCGTCGATTGTCGATCGATCTGGTCGCCGGCGCACAAATTCGAGTATCGCGTCCGCGCGGCGGCGCGCTTCTTCCCAGTCCTGCGGCGCCGCTTCGTCAGGAAACGGATCAGGCATTGGGCTCACCAGACCGGCGCATGTGAGGCTGTCCAATTATCAAATAAGGTGCAGCAAAGCCCGCCATATTATCAAATATCATACAAATTATCAAATTAAGCGCAAAGATAAGCTATTGAAAAATGTGATTCCTGATTCTGCCATTTAAATACAGCGCGACACCGAGCTCTCCGCTCTATTTCCAAGAGTTCCTTACCCGCCGATAGGCGGAGGGCGGCCGCGTAGGCCGACGCTTGTTTCATGATCTTCGACATCGAGGCTACACGGAAAGCTTCTCAAATCTGGAACGCCTTTTGACGACATGGCGCGCCGGCGGCGTCGAAAGGAAGCAGCCAGAGCAGCAATATAGAAAATTCATTGAGATCCCGGCAGTCGATCCGGCGACCGGCTGGCAAATCTCGCCACTCGTTGCCGCTTCTCTCTGCATGAAGCCGACGCGGCGATTAACGCCCGCCGAGAACGCTAAGGTCATCGTTTTGAAGCGCGCCTCGCCTAGCTTCGTGATCCTGCGCCAACTCGCGATGCGCTTCCGAAGCAAGCTGCGCCGCAAAAATCCTGATAAGCTCAATGACTGGCTTCATGACGCGAAGCATTCCGGGGTGCGTCTAATGCAGCAGTTTGCGCGAACGTTGAGCCGAGATATCGAGGCCGTCAGGAACGCCATCGTCGAACATTGGAGCAGTGGCCAAGCCGAGGGGCAGATTAATCGCCTCAAGACACTTAAGCGCGCCATGTACGGCCGCGCAGGCATTGAGTTGCTGCGAGCGCGAATGCTTCCATTCGAAACGGCCATGTGCACGTAAAGTGACGCAGCTCCCCAAAGGGGCTTCCGACATACGTAGTGATCTGGCAAATGCCGCACGAGAGAACCGCTGCGGCCGGAATCTCATTTTCCGGGCCGCCCCACGACGAAAAAGTTGTTTGCCAGTGCTTACCTCACGGCTTCAAGATGCGACAATGCCGTCTCCGCATGCGCTGTCGCCTTTTCCACGCGATGCACGGAGCTGGTCCGCTTGGCCAGTTTGATCCCCTTTTTCAGATGAACGATCCCTTTCTTAATGTGATCGCTCGGACGCTGTGCCTGGGCGGCGTGCGCATGATGAACTGCCTCGACCGAATGCTCGACGAAGGATGCGGCTTGGCCGTGGTTGCCAGCGGCGATCGCTTCCTTGGTCTCCCAGATCGCCTGCCTTAGGTGGTCGCTCGCCCAGCCCAATTGGGGGGCGGCGGCGAACGCAAGCACAAGGCCCAGTGCTGCTGCGGTGAAACGGCGAGATATCATGTGTGTTTCCTCCCAATCGTTCAACCGAATGACCCGGAATTCACCGGACGTTGCCGGCTCGGTTCCCAACATCGCCCAATTTCGTGCCGCCAACAAGCCGGAGGCATTGTCCATGTTGACGCACTTGTCCCGTAGAGATGGCGTGAGCGCCGGACAACCGCCGAACTCGCACACCCAAGAAATTCGGGCGTTGGGGATGCGTGTCTCGTGCAACCGCGAGAGCAACGCCACCTGAAACGACATCGGCCGACTCGTGCCGTCTGTCATAGTGGACGGCTCTCCATGGCAAGCACTTTTCTAGCGCTTCGAACGATTTGGTCGCTCTGGTCATATGTCCAGCCTGATTGTACGGAACATAGTTCCGCAGCCCTGATGAAGTCCGACGATCGAGATTCCCATCGGATCGACGAGCTTTGCGCTCATGACAGACGGCGGGTTGTTTCTGATCTTCGGTGACGACCATGCAGGTTGCTTCCGGGAAGGTTGGATCGACCCCGGCACAGACGTGCCCCTTCCCCAGCGGACACGCGTTTAACCGCCGAATGATCGAGGCCATCCGGCGGTGACGTCGAGCCATACCCAGCGTCAGGCTCGATCCCTGATTTAGAAGAATAGGCCCAAGCAGCCGCCTGCCAATCCGCCCACGACGGCCGCTGCGACTGTGTTCTCAAGGCCGCCAAGGCTTAGATATGCGAGAGCGCCCAAGATGACGGCTCCGACGCGAGGGCGAAGATGCAGGTGTTTTGGGTGATTTCCCACTCTTTTTCGCTTGCCATGTCCATCGCTCCTGCTCTGTTTCGAGAGTAGCGCTTCGCCGCTTGCGCTTGGTTCCCGTAAGTGCGACGCGCACTAGTACTCAGATTCCTTGGCATCGGATTTGCCGCCAGAGCCTTTGCGACACGGCTGCCCGGCGCGCGATCATGAATATGTCCGACACGGAACGCTGAGCTTGCTGGGCGGCATCGATCTTGTGACCGGTGCGGTTCACGCCGGAATAGAGGAAAGACATCGTTCGCGCGAATTCATAGACGTTTTGCAAAAGCTCGACGCTGTGTATCCATCGTCAACGGGGATCAAGCTGATCCTCGACAATCATTCAGCGCACATCTCCAAGGAGCCCAAGGCCTGGCTCGCCACGCAGCCAGAGGGACGTTTCATCTTCGTGTTCACGCCGAAGCACGGTTCATGGCTCAATCTCGTCGAGGGCTTTTCCAAGCTCGCGCGATTGGCACTTCGTTATATCCGTGTCGCGTCCAAACAGGAGTTGAAGGATCGAACCATTGAGGCAATCGACGACATTAACCGCGAGCCTGTCGTTCATGCCTGGACCTACAAGATCGACGTCGCGGCATGATTTGAGTCGATCCAAAGAAACGCTACTAGTTGGAGCTCTGAACCGTTACATCAATGGTCCGACTAGGCGTGGGCTCGTTAATCGCCGCAAAGGCAGTGGCGTAGACGGTCGCGAGCGTTGAGGTCGCATGGTGTTAAGTGGTTTTTTGCTCGTCTGGGCTATAGACCACAGTCTCGCATTCTGAATAGATGATGCGCGTTTCTTTGGAATCCTTTTCGCCAGAACCACTTCAAATCCAGGGGTGCAAAACAATACTACTCGCCCGGTAACGCCTGTCTCATCGGGATGGTCGCGAGAAGCGCCAAGATGCAAGGGAACAAAGCTGCATGAAGGGCAAACTCGTCGAATGGCTGCCGCTGCCCTCGGAGGGGCTATAGCGGTCGACCACAGCAGCAAAGCGGCACGCTGAATGTCTGTGCCTCGAAATTTATCTGCCGCGCAACCAAGGCGCGGACCGTGATCGAGGGCCAAGGGCGTCATGCATGCAGCCCGTCGACTCTGAGACGGTATGTTGGTTTCATTGCCGACGCTAGATATTCTTTCTTCAATAAATGCGCTGTGAGGTCCTAATGAGTTTGAGACAGGACAACGCCGATCACGAGGATTGGGCGGCTCTTCCCGCCGACTACGCTTTACGTCATTTCGAGTCGTGTCTAGCAGGCTTGAGCGAGGCGGAGGTGGCCGAGCGACTCAAGCGCTATGGCCCGAACCGCCTGCCTGCCGCGCCGCGCCGTAGCGCGCTCGTGCGATTTCTGCTGCAGTTCAATAACGTCCTCATCTATGTGCTGCTTGTCGCGAGCTTGGTGACGGCGCTTCTCGGCCACTGGGTAGATGCCGGCGTGATCATCGCAGTTGTCATGATCAACGCAACGATCGGTTACATCCAGGAAGGCAAGGCCGAACAGGCGATGGACGCCGTTCGTAAAATGCTCTCGCTGTACGCAACCGTCATGCGGGAAGGACGGCGCGTCGTCGTGCAGGCTGAAAATCTCGTGCCCGGCGATATCGTCGTCCTCCAATCGGGCGACAAAACGCCTGCTGATCTGCGTCTTATTCGCACAAAGAACCTGCAGATCCAGGAAGCCGCACTTACCGGCGAATCTGTCCCCGTCGAGAAGAATGCTGCGCCTGTTCCGCGCGATGCGCCGCTCGGCGACCGAGTTTCGATGGCTTATTCGAGCACGCTCGTCACCTATGGACAAGGGACCGGAGTAGTCGTCGCCACTGGCGCCGCCACGGAAATCGGCCGCATCAGCGCCATGCTCGCCGAGGTGCAGCAACTCACGACGCCCTTCCTACAACGTATCAGCGAATTCGGGCGCTGGTTGACGGTGGCGATCTTGTCGTTGGCCGGCCTTACTTTCGTGATCGGCGTCTCCGTTTGGCGCTTCCCCGTTAGCGATATGTTCATGGCTGCGGTCGGACTGGCGGTGGCCGCCATTCCGGAGGGTTTGCCGGCTGTCATCACAATCACGCTGGCGATTGGGGTTCGTCGGATGGCGCGTCACAACGCGATCATTCGCCGATTGCCGGCCGTGGAGACCCTTGGATCCGTCGCAACGATCTGCACCGACAAGACCGGAACGCTGACCCGCAACGAGATGACGGTGCGCGGTATCGTCACCCGCGATGCGTCTTATGAGGCGTCGGGCGTTGGTTATGATCCGCGTGGGGGATTCAGCCGCGACGGAACGGAGGTTTCAGCCGAAGCCGAAGGTGAGCTCGCCGAGATGCTGGCAGGCGCGGCGCTTTGCAACGACGCAGCGCTCCACGAAAAGGACGGCGTTTGGACCATCGATGGCGACCCGACGGAGGGCGCTCTGCTCACCGCAGCGATGAAAGCCGGGCTGGACCCTAGGGAAGAAGCCATTCAGCGACCGCGCATGGACGAAATCCCATTTGAGTCCGAGCATCGGTTCATGGCGACGCTGCACCATGATCGCGCTGGCAATGGTTTCATCTATGTGAAGGGCGCGCCGGAACGCCTTCTTGATATGTGTCAATGGGAGCGCGCCAGTGGCGCGGAGCGTCCCATTGCGGTCGGTTTCTGGCGGAGCAAGATCGACGAGATCGCGGCTAAAGGGCAACGAGTGTTAGCGATCGCCGTCAAACGGGTCGACGTCGCGCGCTGCGAGCTCACGCGCGATGATATTGAGAGCGGCCTCATCCTGCTCGGTCTGTTTGGTCTGATCGACCCGCCGCGCCAAGAGGCGATCATCGCCATCAGGGAATGTCATACCGCGGGCATCGGCGTGAAGATGATCACCGGCGATCATGCGATGACCGCCACGGCTATCGCAAGAGACTTGGAGCTCGCCAACCCTGACCGAGTGCTGACGGGCGGCGAACTCGAGCAAATGACGGATGAAGCGTTGCGCGACGCCGTGCTTGGCGTCAATGTTTTTGCTCGCGCCAGCCCCGAGCACAAATTGCGCCTTGTTCAGGCGCTGCAATGTCACGGTCAGGTCGTCGCAATGACCGGGGACGGCGTGAACGACGCGCCAGCGCTCAAGCGCGCCGACATTGGCATCGCCATGGGACTAAAGGGCACCGAGGCGGCGAAGGAGGCGTCCGAGATGGTGCTCGCCGACGATAATTTCGCGTCGATCGAGCACGCCGTGCGTGAGGGTCGTACCGTCTACGACAATTTGAAAAAGACCATTCTTTACTTGCTGCCGATCAGCGGCGCGCAGGCAATGACGGTGATCGTCGCAGTGATGATCGGCGAATCCATGCCAATCCTCCCGGTGCAGATACTTTGGGTGAATCTCGTCGACGGCGTGACGCTCGGTCTCGCTCTTGCCTTTGAACGGGCGGAGCCGGGCATCATGAACCGCCCACCGCGCTCGCCCAAAGAGCGATTACTGTCTTCCTACTTCGTTTGGCGCATTGCCTTCGTGTCGTTCATTGCGCTGGTTGCAAGCTTCGGCCTCTTCGAGTGGGAGCTCGCCAGGGGCTCTAGCATCGAGACGGCTCGAACCGCCGCCGTCAACACGCTCGTCGCGTCAGGCGTGGGATATCTCTTCTGCGTGCGCCTGCTGTCCAAATCTTCCGCTTCGATAGAGGGGCTTTTCGGCAGCCGCGTCGTCCTCATGGCGGTTGGCTTGATCTTCGTTTTCCAGGCGGCGTTCACCTATTTCCCCCCGATGGAGACGTTCTTCGGAACGCGCCCGCTCGATATCTCGGCCTGGGGACGAATCGCCGCCGTCGCCGTGATGCTTTTCGTCTTCGTCGAACTCGAAAAGGCGGTGGTGCGAAATTGGCGGGCGGCCTCTACCGCGGCGCCTAAAGCCGGCCTTGGCTGGCAGGCGCCGGCGGCGGCGTTCGCATTGCTTGCGGCGGCTGGCGGATGGTTCATTTGGTCCCTCTATCCAGACAGCGCGACCCGCTATGAGACGCAGAGGGTGGATCGCGGTTCGATTGTCCGCGCCGTTTCGGCGACGGGCGTCATCAGGGCCACGGAAACGACGGCCTTCGGCGCATCCGCGTCGGGCGTCATACAGGAACTTCTGTGCGATGTCGGCGCGAAGGTCAAAGCGGGCCAGGTTTGCGCGAGAATTGATCCTCGTCCGTTGCAGGCCGCCGTCGATCGGGAGAGAGCGGCTCTCAAAATAGCGAACGCCCGGCTGACTGAGAGCAAGGCGGACGCCGACAAGGCAAAGGCGAATTTCGAGCGTGACCAAATTCGCCTACGAAACCGAGCCATTTCGCGGGCCGTGCTCGACAGGTCACGCAAAGCCTATGAACGCGCGCAGGCGCAAATGGCGCGCAGCGAGGCGTTGGTCGCGACGCGGGAGGCGGCGCTTCGCAGTGCGAAGATTAGCGTTGACAACGCCGACGTTGTCGCGCCGTTCGATGGAACAGTGGTCGAGCGCAACATCGAGCGGGGTCGATCGGTCAAAGCGGATCCGCAGGCGCGCCACTTCGTAATAGCCGCAGATCTCGCGAATCTTGACACCAATGTCAGTAAGGGAGACCTTGGAGAGGTCAAGGTCGGCGACGATGCGATCTTTACAGTTGGATCGCTCCGCGGCCGCCAGTTCACCGGGAGGGTGATGCGGATCGACGCGACGCCGCGAACGATAGACGGCGTTGCGACGTATCCGGTGGCTGTCAGTGCGCCCGATCCAGATCGTCTGCTTGAGCCGGGGATGACGGCGGCGGTCGCCATCGTGGTCGAACAGCATCGGGATGTTCTGCGCATCCCCGTGCGGGCGCTGCACTTTACGCCTTCCGGCGAAGTCCCCGCATCGGAACAGCCTGGGGACGTTGTCAGCTCGCACGTTTGGGTGCTCCGCGGCAAGGAGCCGAAAGCCGTGTCGGTTCGGCTGGGCGTTAACGACGGCGCTTACCAGGAGGTCCTCGGCGACGACCTGCAGCCCGGCGATGAATTGATCGTCGAAGAACGCGGGCGCGACATCACGCACAAGGTACAAATGACCGAATGACCCTCCAGAGCGATCCGCGCGTGAGCTTTCAAGAACGTCGGCATCAAGGTGGTCAGTAAGGAGAATGCGGCGGGTCGAGAATCGTGCACCGAAGGAATTGTAAGGAAGGAGACAGCCAGTGTTTAAAAAAGTGATGCTGCCGATCGATCTCGAAGAAGCCGAGATGACGCGTCAGGCGATCAAAACAGCGTTGGAGATCGCCGGTCCCAACGCCGAGCTGCGCCTTGTCAATGTGCAAGCGATGCTGCCCGCGACATTCATCGATTACGGACCGCCCGATTACGAGGGCGAAGTTCGCCTCGTGGCAGAAAAGCAGATTGCGGAGATCGCGGGGAAGATCAACTTTCCGCGGGATCGTGTTTCAACCATCGTAAAGATCGGCTCGGTTTATGATGAAGCACTGACAGAGGCCAAAGAGTGGGGCGCGGATCTCATCGTCATCTGCTCGAATCGGCCAACCTTGGCGACATATCTCCTTGGCTCCAACGCCGCCAAAATCGTCAGACACGCCACATGCTCCGTGCTCGTCGTGCGGCGGTAGCATTGGGCTGCCGAATCGAGACGACGCGTCTTTGCGAGAGGCCGAGAGGCCGAGCCGGGTGCGACACGCGACTCGCGCGTCGACTGCCAGCCTTTTTGCGCCACATGGAACGATGACAGGCGGTGCGCCCTCGAGACCTTCGGCACGCGCAGGCGGTCGAACGAGAGCGCTGCTCATCGAAGCTGAAAGACTCTAGCGCAACGATCAATGGGAATCCGTTATTTCTTTTCCTCGCTGCCGTATTCCTCACGGCCGTAACGTCGAGTGCGGCGCCTCCGATGGCGCCAATATCCCCGGCCAAAAGCTCTCTCGATTCTTGCCGAGTTCAAATCATCTTCGGTCGCGATTCCCGCTGTTGGCTCTAAAGGAGCGGAAAGTGGCGCGAAATGGGTAAGAGCTTGCGCGCGCGAACTCGCAATTGATGCCCCTAGACCCGCGAAAAAAGCTGCGAGAACGTCTCGTCTTTGCATTTGTCCGTCTCCCTTCGGATCACGTCTAAGCCTATACTACAACGCTCACGCTAGCATGTGGCGGAGTTCTCAACTCTAACTATGGTTCGAGCGCCTTCATGCAAGGGTTTTCGCCAAGTGGCGGTCTGATCGAGCTGCCGACGCAAAATTTAACTTGGATGAGTTCGCAGCTCGTCGCACGATTCCATTCATAGAGACGCGTCGCCGACAGGAATGAGACTTCCAGCGTCGAAGTTTGGGGATTTCAGGCGGCGCGGATGCCGTCGTCGCCGCGGACGAGCGCTAAGTCTTCGTCGAGCTTTGGCCGACGATGATAGACGGAGCGATTGTCGCGACAGCCCTTCTGGCCGCTGGCGCAAGTACGCCAACTCTCGCCGACTCCCGATGCGGAGCAGCGCCAAATTGTAGCGGGCGTCGATCCATTGGCCTTCGGCGGGTCTTTGGAACAGAGCGCGGTCCAGACCGCGCGCGTACATCAATCGAAGGGTTAATCGCGAAAGTGACAATGTCTTGCCATTGACCGCCTGATCTTAAGAGTCGGGTTGCTGAGCGTCCGCAACGATCTGCGTTGTGGTTCGGCATGTCGCCTCGGCCGGCTACCGACGAGATCGATCACAACCGTCCGTATCGGAGCAAGATCCTCCTCGCCGAAAGTTTCCCTTTCAAGCAGTCGCCTCGCCGACCCCCGATGAATCGCGGCGCAGGCCTGCAATATGGATGTCGCGCGGTCAAAGGCCTCATCGACGAGCTTGCGGATGGCGACGTCGATTCTCGCGTTGGTCTCGTCGCTGGCTTCGGACTGCGCGGGAATCAACCCTGGCAGATCGAGATAACGTGGTCTTTCGGCAGCGAAGCAGGCTTGCCCAATCTCCGGCTCCATGCCGTATCGCGAAACCATGGCGCGCGCCATTTCGGTCGCGCGCTGCAGATCGTCGGCGGCGCCGGTCGTCGCTTCGCCAAAAATCGCCATTTCCGCCGCGCGTCCGCCGAGCAACACGGTCATGCGATGGATGAGCTCCGTGCGAGTCATCAGATAGCGATCTTCGGTCGGCATCTGCATCGTATAGCCAAGCGCGCCCATCCCTCTCGGGATGATCGATACTTTCTTGATCGGGTCGGTCTCCGGCAGAGCCATGGCTACGATTGCATGGCCCATCTCATGATGAGCTACGATTCGCCGTTCGCGCGGATTGAGCAGACGCTTGCGCCTTTCTGGACCGGCGACCACGCGTTCAACCGCTGCAACGAAATCGTCGAGCGATACGGCAGGCGCATGACGACGCGTCGCCAGCACCGCCGCTTCGTTAACCAGATTGGCGAGATCGGCGCCCGTGAAGCCGGGTGTCAGAGCGGCGATTTGGGCCGGGTCCAAGCCCTTCTCGAGCTTGATCTTGTTCAAATGCACGTTGAGAATGGCGACGCGCCCGTTCTTGTCCGGTCGATCGACCGAAATTTGCCGATCGAACCGACCAGCGCGCAACAGCGCCGGATCGAGCACCTCCGGACGATTGGTCGCGGCGAGCAGCACCACGCCGATTGACGGGTCGAAGCCGTCGAGTTCGCTCAGGAGTTGGTTGAGCGTCTGCTCTTTTTCGTCGTGCCCGCCGCTTAAGGCGGAAATGCCGCGCGCGCGGCCCAGCGCGTCGAGCTCATCGATGAAGATGATGCAAGGCGCATTAGCGCGCGCCTGAGCGAAGAGGTCGCGGACGCGCGCGGCGCCGACGCCGACGAACATTTCGACGAACTCCGAGCCGGTGATCGAAAAGAACGGCACGCCAGCCTCGCCTGCGACGGCGCGCGCCAAAAGGGTCTTGCCCGTTCCGGGCGGGCCGACGAGCAGAATGCCTTTGGGGATACGGGCGCCAAGACGCCCATGCGTCGCCGGATCTTTCAAGAAAGAAACAATCTCTTGTAATTCGTCCTTGGCTTCGTCGACGCCGGCGACGTCGACGAAACCGACCTTGGTGTCTTTTTCGACGAAGACCTTGGCTCTGCTCTGGCCGACCGTCATCATCGGCCCAAGGTTTTGTTGCAAACGTCGCGTCAAAAGGCTCCATAAGAAGAAGAAGAAGATGCCGATCGGCACGATCCACGAGAGCAGCGTGGTAATCCAAGTCTGCTCAAGGAGCCCAGTGTATTTGACCTTTGCGGCCTCAAGCTCTTGGGCAAAATTGGGCTCGACGCGCACCGCGAGCACCTGCTTTCTACCGTCGGCCATCGGCTCCTTCAAAGTCGCGCGAACCACTTGCTCACCAACCAAGACCTCGGCGATTTTGTCCTCGCGCAAGAGATTTGCGAATTCGCTATAGGGAATAACTTCAGTTTGTTGTTGAACTTCCCACATTCGATGGAGGATCAGAATAGCGATCAGCGCGAAAAGCAAATAGCCGATATTAAATCGCCAATCTCGTCCGGCAGGCGGTTTGTCCATGTTGACATTGCGTTGTGGCGTATTCATCCGCTGCTACCCTTCAGAAAAAACGAACGCGCCTCTCGCGTCATCTCTCTTCGTCCCAAGGCCGAGGCGCCGAACCATGGGCCTGGAAAGGGACGTGGCCGTGCTGTTCATTTAATCCCGCGAGCGAGGCCCGCTAGCCAAAGCGCTGCAACAATTGCAGCGTACACTCTTGGGCGTCGCGCTCGCGAAAAGACTGACTCAGTTTTCCTTCTCCGTCAGCACTTCGAACGCGGATACGAGGACGACCGTAGCCGGAACGGCGAGAATGACGCCCATGATTCCGAGCAATGTTCCGAGCGCCAGCATAAAAAATAAGAGTGTCACCGGAGGCAAGACGAGCGCCTCGCTTTGAAGATAAGGCGTAATCAAATACCCCTCGATGAAACTGGCAGCGCCTATGACGCCGGCTGCGAGAAGGGCAAAGGAGAGACCTTGGGGCAGCGCCGCCAATGCTCCGATGAACATTGCGATAATCGATCCGAAATAGGGTACGAACGCCAAAGCGCCGCTAATTGTCGCAAGGGCGACGGGCGCGTCCACGCCGCTGAGCCAAAGTCCCGCACCCGCTATGCTTGCATTGAGCGCAATGACATAAAGCTGAACGGATAGCCACCGTTCGAGCTTAGCTCGCGATCTTTCAAGAAACCGTCTGACGTCGCCTTTTCGGTTTTCAGGCGTGAGAGCGATCAAGCCTTGGACGTAACGATCTGGATCTAGGGCGAGATAGGCCGCGCCAAGCACTATGAAGGCGGTAAAGGCGAGCACGCGACCTAGCGAGCCAATGAGCGAGGCGAAGCGCATTGCGAGCGGCGCCGTCGCTCTCGACAGGTCAACCCCGGCGATAAAATGTTCGAGAAAACGTCCCCACGGATGGGCCTCTACGCTTTCCTTGATTACGGCGATGGCGGCGGGGAGATCCTGCGCAAGATCGTCATATTGCTTCAGGAGATGACTTCCAAAGAGCATGATCGCCAGCCCTGCGCACCCGATGACGATGGTCGCGATGACGAGCAGCGAAAGTGGTATGGAGATTTTGAGTTGCTCTGCGACAGATCGCGCGGCGCCACGCCACGCCACCGCGATCACAACGGATGCGAAGGCCGCCATGATCGCTTCCGTAAGCCGCCACATTACGAAAGCCGCAATACAGATCAGCAATACGATGGTCGCCCGCAACGCAAAATCGATCAGAGCGTCGACCTGCGAACCTTTGTCTGTCGGCGCAGATTGGCTGGATCTCCCGAAAAGCTTCAACGATTCCCACTCCTTGGGTTCAAATTGGCGTATCTCCTGCGCTGAACGCAATAGTTTTAACAACAAAGGCGGAATTGGCTGACCTTTTGAATAGGATATCCAGAAGTCCAGCATCTGCTGCGTTTGTGCGAGAGCGAACCGCGGGGCAAGGGAATCAGAAATCGATAATCAGCCGGTTGAAGTTCGCCGCCGAGATGACATCCCCATGCACCTCGCACGACCTTCCGTCTGCTCGCGCCTGCTGAGCTCCAGGATATCGGAATGTGATCCGTTTTGGTTCTGGACCGCTCAACTTGAGGTCAATGATCGCGTGCGCTCGATCGCGACGAGCGTGAAGATTGGCGATGCCGAAAGCGGTCGGCAGTTCATGCAGCGTGATACCTTGACCTTCCCACCAGCTTTCGGGAACAGCACGGAATAATTCGAGGGTGTCGCCATTCTCTCGCAGCAGCATTCGACGGACCGCTGTGGCGAATTCCGCTCCAATCCAGGTGTGCGGCATGTCGCCAATGTATTCCGGCGACTGTGGTTCGCCCCAGACGACCTCCGCCCAAGACCGCCATCCGCTCGGTCGCCGCCACCTGAGTGCGGCAGAGAGCAATCGGAAAGCGTCATCGAAGCGGCCCAGAGACACGAAAGCATTTAGGTTGCGAATGCCGTATGGCGTATAGCTTCCCTTAAAGCCGGGCTTCTCGACCTGTTCGATTTGGTGCGAAACGAGATCATAGGTCGCCGAAAGAAATTCTCTCGGAAGGACGTCGTCGACCCGACAAGGCTCGAAGGCGATCGAGGTTGAACTTGGATCTCGATCTTCGCGATCGGCCGACGCATAAATATATCTGGAGCCCAGTCGTTCGGCGGTTATCCGCAGGGAGCGCGAAAGATTGGCGGCGAACTCCTGTCCCTTCGCTTTCGCATGCGCGGCGACGACCCTATCTCCCGCCTCGACTGCAAGATACTCGCAGTTCCGCCACGCGTTCAAGGCGAAGAAATTGTCCCAGTAACTGTATGAAGGTTTGCTGTAGCCCTCGTGGCTTATGGAAGGCGCCAAGAGTCCGTGGAGCGCGCTCTCGGGGCCGTGCAGCGCATTGGTTCTCGCGCTAAGCTCCTCGATGAACCTGGTCGCCCGGACCACGGTTTCATATACGGCCCGCAGAAAGTCGCGATCTCGGGTGAAGCGATAAATGTCCGCGGCGATGCCGACGAACTGGCCTTGAGCATCGAATTCGATGTCGCTTCCGTATCCTCGGTTGACGCTTCCGTCCAAATTGAGGATTGGCGGCACCATGCCGTTCTCATAGACGCGTTTCGAATACCAGAGGACATAAGCCTTCGCTTCGTCGACCAAGCCGGCCCAGAGCAGCGCGAGCGCCTGCGACGAGCCATCGCGAATCCATGTGCGATCATAATTGCGGGGACCGGGCTTGAAGGCGTGCTGCGTCGCATTCACGAGAATAAGCGCGGTCTGCGCCTCAACGGTGTCGCTGACTTCTCGATCGCCCACTATGATTTTGCGGGGCCCAATCTTCCTCCGCCAGCCCTGCGCGACTTCTTCATGAATGGCGCGAAATGAGACGTCCGGTTGTGGCGTGACGCCGTCCCACATCGGCGACGAGAGGACGAAGGCGACGCTGCTGCCAGGCTCCAAAGAAAAGCGGAATTCGCAGGCGGCGCTGAGCAGGCCGGAAACGGAATGAAGTCTGCGAACGGTTTGTCTGGGCTCGTTCTCAATCAGTCTTACAACGTCTCCATTGTCGAAGTCCGCAACGGAGATGAAATCCGGCTCGCGCGAAAAGGCGGCGAATATCCGATCATTAACCCACACCTGCCGCCCGTCGACGGCGATGGCGTCGATGGCCGCGTGGCCGCCATGTTGCCAGTAGGGATTGATCTGGACGGGCCGCACCGCGAGGACGAGCGCGCCATCCTGCCGCCGGCTGTCTCTATTCGTGATGCGATATTCGACGAGCGCTTCTCCGGCATGGGCGACGGCCGTCGCCCTGAGTTCGACTCCCAACGCCGACCAAGTGACGCACGGTATAGGCAATGCGCCATCGAGCAACGATTGACTGACGGCCGCGGTCGCCGGCGCTCCGTGCAGGACTCCGCCCAATCTGAGAAGAGGGGTGATCTGAGCGCTATCGGTTTGCGGTTCGAGATTGCCGTATTCATCGAAAAGCGCTTCCTCGGATCGCGCACGCTCGCCCACGACCGTCCAGTAGACTTGGCGACCGAGGAGAGACTGCGGGTAGAGGTCGCCGCGGCCCGCCCGAGCCGCACGCTCGAATTGGCCGAAGGGCATCCGGTCTTTGTTCAAGAGCCGAATCTTGAGTTCGTCGACGACGGCCCCCTCTGGCGAACTCGCTTCATGCACCATTAATCGAAAATAGCGGCTGGTCGATGAGCGCCACCAGAAGTTGTCTGAGTCGCCATCGCCAGTGGCGATCCGGCCAACTTCGCCGAAGTTCGCGCCATCGTCGGAGAGATGCACGGAAAAAACGGTTCCGTAAGTCTCCCCCCATTTGATGAAGGCCCCGAGAGGCGATCTTTCATAGCCGAAATCCACCGTGATGCTCTCGCCAGGAGGAAGTTTCACGGGTGCGCTGCCCAGCGCCGCGATGCGACCTTCCTCCACCACCGACGCAGCATCCGCCGGACCGTACAGGTTGATCTCGATGATCTCTGGCGTTCGCGCCGGTTCCGGGTTGTGGCATTTCCAGCGCACAAAACGGGCCGCGACTGGCGGGAACGCAAAAATCTCCTGCCCGCCTTCGCCGTGCCGAGTGCGGCAAAGATGGGTCCAGACCTCGCGGTCGAGCGACGCCTCGAACCCATGTCTTATGGGAGTTTCCTTGCCCCAATAAACCTCAACGCCGCCGAGCGTCGCAACGACCCCCAGATCGATCTCCAGCCAAGGCTCCGTCGATGGATCGGATCGCCACATCGTTGCATAATGGTCGTCGATTGCGAGACCGGGGTCGCCGCTGTCCGCGGTTACATTCCACCGACCTTTATGCGGCACGTCCACGAGCGCTCCCTAACTTCGGTATGGCCACACGCGCTTAGCCGCGCGCAATTTTCCAGCGGGCCGTTTTCGGATACGATAGCAGACGAGCATAACGACAGGCGGTCCAAAAATTACTGCTCGAAGCATTATCTCGCCAAGGCGTCTTCAGCAGTTTGATGGCGTCGGTCGCGCGCTGTGCCGATGAACCAATAGCGCCTTGAACATGATCAAAGCGGCGCACCCGGGGCGCTGACCTGCACGATTTCGTGACGGCAAGAACGTCGATCCAGCGAGACGCGGACGAGGAAAAGACGAAAACGATGACGGCGTTGTGGTTCCGAAAGCGCATCTGACTATATTAATGAAGGCGCGCCTACTGCGCAGCGCCTGCCAACCCTCTACGACGAGCCCCAGTGAAGAAAGGCGGGAAAGAACGTACGGCGATCCCCGCGCTACGATTCAGCTGAAGCTTGCTCGGGTCGAGATTCAATCGAAATTGCGCTGAAATCCAGAAAACCAATATCTGGTATAGTTCGCAACTGATTGCCAGCTTCTGACCCGATCGATTACCTTTTGATAAGAGGAGAGCCCTGTTGTTTTTTCGCTGTTGGCGAGCAATTGGGATAGTGGGGTCTCGAAGGAACTTCAGGGAGGGCAGCGTCGGACATTCGCGTTCAGGCGACAGGACAGGCCGGACCGAGGATAGCCGCTGGCTCAATCACAAGGAGAGGCCGTTGGCTCGCTTGAACTATCAGCATCTCTATTACTTTTGGATGGTCGCGAAATCCGGCACCATCACGCGGGCCTCGGATCGGCTGGGATTGTCGCAACCGACGATCAGCAGCCAGATCGCGGCGTTCGAAAAGACGATCGGCTCTCAACTCTTCCACAAGGACGGGCGCCGGCTGATGCTGACCGAAGCAGGCCGGCAGATTTTCGATTACGCTGAGCAGATCTTCCGGCTTGGCGAAGAATTAAACTCGTCGATACGTGATCGCGCCTCGGCAAATCGCTGTCGAGTGAGTGTGGGTGTGGTGAATTCACTGCCAAAGCTCGTCGTCTATCGTCTCCTCAACCCGTATTCACCGGATAATCACTGATTTTGCTGTACAAATTTGTAGTTTATGTCATATTTTTCATACTGTTATGCTTCATTTAGCGAGGCGGCCATGGCGAACCCGGCGGGTGAAACGACTGGCGATGTTCTCAGGGTTGATTTTGACCGCCGCCTGATGGTGCAATTTCGTGGCTCGGTCGTCA
>Ga0194120_10001304_pt1 | contig 46044 bp, 38 predicted proteins | sample TA2MahCa65mmetaG_FD_148642 | JGI IMG/M metagenome (GOLD analysis project Ga0194120, IMG submission 148642) | Freshwater microbial communities from Lake Tanganyika, Tanzania - TA2015019 Mahale Deep Cast 65m | ecosystem: Environmental > Aquatic > Freshwater > Lake | place: Tanzania: Lake... | reverse complement strand
TCGTTCCGCTGCTTCTTGCTCAGGTTAACGGGATATTTTTGTTTGCGCACACATCCTCCATTGAATGTGATACATGAGAGAATGCATGCAAGATACTGAATTTTCAGTTAATTATGGTAACAGTCCACTAGCTCCAAGAAATCCCGTACCTCGCTAGTGCCGCTCCCAAAAATAAATATTGCGTTGTGATACGGGATCGGTTAGTGGGAGCGAGCACTAGTGCTCGTTCCAACTTGATGCTTGATGATAGGACACAAGATTACTTTGTTGGAACGGCACTAGTATTCCACCATTCCAAAATTCCGTCCAAGCGTCGGTACTCGCGAGCAGGATGCTCCACGCGATGATCGCGAATCCAGGTCGCTTCTGTCACTGAGACCGCTTTCTCCCTCCTGCTGCTCCCTACTCCCTACCCGCTGCCGCCTAATCGTTCCGCACATTCCGCATACCTTTGTCAAAGCGCCTGCCGGATGGCCTTAAGCGACGCATTCGGGAATAGTGTCGCTCACGCGCACTTACTACGTTTCACTAGCAGGTTGTTGAAAAGGTTTTTTTCTGTCATTCTGAAGGAGCGACCTGCCTGCAACAAGCAGGAGCGACTGAAGAATCTCGCTTTATGAGCCAGATTCTTCATCCCGACTTACCCTTCGACTTCGCTCAGGGTGACGTCGGGATTCAGAATGACATTGGGCCTCGTTTTTCAACCCCCGATAGATGAGATTCGCATGGCCGGCACACATGATATCACGAGCACGATCCTGAGTTTTCTCAAGCGACATGGTGAAGTGCGAACCTCTGAGATAGTAAAGAAAACCGGTCTTTCCCGTGCATACGTCAATCGATTCTTCCAACAACTACGGCGAGAGGGAAAGATCGTTCTCGTCGGGAAGGCCAATCAGGCGAAGTATGTCCCGGCTACCCCTACCAGAGTTCGACGTGCAAAACGGCGTGTCCAGAAGATTCAGCGGATCCTGAAGAATAAAGACCTGTCGGAAGATGTCGTCCTGGACGAAATCAAGCGAGACACGGGCATCTTCATAGATATGGCCGAAAACGTTTCGCGCATAATTGATTACGCGTTTACCAAAATGCTGAACAACGCCATCGAGCATTCACGATCAACGCATATTATGATCCTTATGGATCGGACCACAAATGATGTGCGTTTCCGCGTGAAAGATCACGGTATCGGGATTTTCAACAATATCATGGCCAAACGAGGACTTGCATCGGAACTCGAGGCCATTCAGGATCTCCTCAAAGGGAAGCAAACCACTGAACCCGAACATCACAGCGGTGAAGGGATCTTTTTCACCTCAAAAGTGGCCGATCGTCTTGTCCTCAGGGGTTCAGCAAAGAAACTCACGTATGATAATCTCCTTCCTGATGTCTTTGTCGAGGACATGAGGCCAATCGTTGGCACTGAAGTGGAATTCAGACTCTCCACCGGATCACCACGAATTCTGGGTGATGTGTTCAGAGAATACACTACGGAAGAGTTTGATTTCGGGCGGACTGTCGTTACCGTCGATCTGTACAAGACAAAGGGGAGATACGTGTCACGCTCGGAAGCGCGACGATTGCTGTCGGGACTTGACGAGTTCAAAGAAGTGGTTATTGATTTTTCCGGCGTGGAGACGATTGGTCAGGGTTTTGCCGACGAAGTCTTTCGTGTCTGGAAGCAACATCATCCCGAGATAACGATTTCCGTACGCAATGCAAATGAGAACGTGGCATTCATGATTCAACATGTGCGTGGTGGAACGATGCAATAGATCGAGGTTGGTAAGGATGGGGGTCTATCTTGGAAGGAACGGTGATTGAGGATTGGGGAGGAGTAGTGTCGCTCACACGCACTTATTACTTATCGCTTCTTCCTTATTTCTTCTCACTTCCTGCACATCGCTCCTCACCAGAGTCGGCGATGACCAAGAACTCAGATCGGTTCTGCCACTGAGCCCGCATATCCCTCCTGCTTACTCTCCACTCCCTCTTGCCTCCATCGCTCCTTGGAGTGCCTGGATCATCTGCTTTTTGAAGAGTCCGAAATCGGCCAGCCGGGAAATCAATGCTCGGAAGACGATATTATCGTCAATTGCTCCGTACTCGTGAACGAGAATGTTTCGGAGACCCCTCATCTCACGGAGCTTTTCCTCAAGCTCTGCTGTGATAATTCCCTTTCGGTGAATCTTGGAAAAGAGATCGGTTTCATCGGAGGGAAGACCCAGGCGATGTCCAACTACGAAAAGCTTGCAGACGTCGATAGTACATTCGATTGAGAGTTGTAGAAGGCGTTCGCAACTTCGCTTCTTCTCAATTGTCTGATACTCCGTCAGCGTGGATGGCTTGATTTCAGCGATCTCGCGCAGGTACGAATCCAATTCCGCCAGCTTACCGAGTATCCGATCACGGTCGAGCATCGGCAACCTCTTCAAGGTAATAGCGGTAGACATGTTCGAAGCTGGCAAGCTCACGAATTGTCATGAATGCGATTTCGTAGAGCTGGTCTTCGTCCTGACAGTACAGAACGCGGCCTTCGCGAAGCACGCGTTGCCGTATGTACAGTGGAAGTTGTTGGTAGATATGTATGTCGAGGCCAAATACTTTCAAGTACTCGAGTCTCTTCTCTGACAATCGGACGCTGTTTCTCCCATCACCCGAAACGACGAGACATATATCGACGTCATTGGGGTTCTCCTGCGAATCAGCCACCTGACTCCCGAAGAGAATCGCTGCCAAAATCTCTCCGTCCGATTTCACGTGCGCAAGGAGCTGGTTGATTTGGTTTTGTGTCTGAGTGTTCATAATCGTCAAAACAAAGATAGAGAAAAAAGGGGCAATAGTGAAGCGGGATTGTGACTCGGTGATGTGGCCTGCTCGACGAAGTACACTGGGGAGCGAAATTATGCAGATCGCGTCGCAGAAAGCGCTCGCGATGACATGTACCCTATACAGGCGGGGGAATGCACAGCTCCTATGATCTGTTTCCCTCGGTTAATCGGATTCTTCGCCCGTCCCGAACGCGTTCGGGACGGGATCAGAATGACACTGGCCTACGGAGACCTCCTAACAAAAGAAAAGTCATTCTCCAGGAGGGATCGCTTTGCGATGAGCGCTGACGTTGTTTGTCAGGCGAACCTGCCCGCCGATGTGAAGCTACGTGCCCGGCGGGGGAATCTGCTCGGCCACAACGTCATTCCGGGCTTGCCCCGCCTGCCTGCCGCCCGCTTGCTGCAGGCATGGCAGGCAGGGAATCTGCCCCGTTGAGAATCAGATGCCGGATCCCCGTGTGAAAGCGTCACGGGGCAAGCGCGTCCGGCATGACGCGTGGGTGCGGTACTGGGAGCTGTGTTTTCCTACACGGATCGGATTCTTCTCCCGTCCCGAAAACGGCGGGATCAGAATGACAAGGGGCTGGGGACGCGCTTCAAGAAAGGACATGTCATTCTGAATGCCGACGATGTGAGTCGGCATGAAGAATCTGCTCGATTGAGGACACAGGATGGACCTGATTTGCAGATCGCGTCGCCCGACTTACCCTTCGACTTCGCTCAGGGTCACGTCGGGACTCGCGATGACAATGGAAAGGAAATGTCATTACGAGTTCCGCTGCATTTCAAGCGGAACGAAGTAATCTGCTCCACATAGGTCCAATCAGGAAGCAAGTTATGCGGATTGTCCCGCTGTCGGAAATTCCGCTCGATACGCGGGATTCGGGAAAGCGGAACTTCTCCCGATCCCGGCATGGTCGGGACGTCGGGATTCGCGATGACATTTGAGCAGAAGTTTTGAGAGTCAGATTTTTTCCTTACATTCAGCGTTGTCAACCCAATCAACTTTCATCGGAATTTTGCATGCCGAAAGCGCTTATCACGGGAATTACCGGTCAGGATGGCTCCTATCTGGCTGAGTTGCTCCTTCACAAGGGATATGAGGTGCACGGCATCATCCGTCGTGCCAGCACATTCAATACCCATAGGATAGACCATATCTATGTCGATCCACACTATCCGTCGGCCAAGCTCTTCCTCCACTATGGGGATCTTGCCGATCCGGGGCTTCTTGCAGAAATCATGTTCAGTCTGAAGCCGGATGCGGTGTACCACCTTGGCGCCCAGAGCCACGTGAAAGTTTCGTTCGATCTCCCCGAGTACACGGGAAACGTGACGGGAATCGGGACGACCAGAATCCTCGAAGCAATCAGACGAAGTGGTATTAAGACAAAGTTCTACCAAGCATCCTCTTCCGAGATGTTTGGGGCGGCGAAGCCGCCTCAGAGCGAGCAGACCCAGTTCATCCCCCAGAGTCCTTACGCCATCGCAAAGGTCTATTCGTACTGGATGGCGGTGAACTATCGGGAGGCATACGGCCTCTACGCCTGCAACGGAATCCTGTTCAATCACGAGAGTCCACGACGGGGCGAGACTTTTGTGACGCGGAAGATCACACGAGCGATCGCTAATATCCTGGCCGGCAAGCAGTCGAAGTTTTACCTCGGAAACCTCGATGCCAAGCGCGACTGGGGTTTTGCTCCGGAATATGTCGAGGCGATGTGGATGATGCTTCAGCAGGATCAGCCGGATGACTATGTTGTTGGGACAGGGGAATCGCACACGGTGAGGGAATTCCTGGATATTGCGAGCACATATGCCGGTGTCGAGCTCGAGTGGAAAGGTCAAAAAGAGCAGTCGGTGGCAGCGGTGAAGAGCATCGACTCGCGATGGGGTAAGAGCAATCTTATCGGATCAACCGTCGTCGCAATCGATCCGAAATACTACCGTCCGACAGAGGTTGATTTTCTACAGGCGGACATCTCGAAAGCGAAGAAGAAGCTCGGTTGGAGCCCGACGGTTTCCTTCGAGGAATTGGTGAAGATTATGGTGGATTATGATTTGCAGGGGGTCGGACTCACTCCGCCCGGTGGAGGGATGTCGGTTCTGAAGAAGAAGAACCTTGACTGGACGAGTCATAGGTTTTCGTTTCATTTGGATATTAAGGAGTGAGAAGTGAGATGTGAGAAGTGAGAAGTGGGGGAAGATCAATTCGATAACAGGGGGGCGAAATGGGAAGGGAAAAGCAGCACAAGAAGTTACAGCTCTGGAAGGAATCGATGGATCTCGTGACGCAACTTTATCGTATCACAAAGGACTTTCCAAGAGAAGAGGAATTCGGGCTCAAATCTCAGTTGCGACGAGCCGCAGTCTCGGTTCCGTCGAACATTGCTGAGGGGCTCGCGAGGACCACCAAGAAAGAAAAGCTGCGCTTCCTCAGCTATGCACGGTCATCGCTAAGCGAAATTGATGCTCAGATCGAAATTGCGGACCGGCTTGAGCTTGTTTCAAGAGAGGATTCTGATATTCTTGATAGGCAGATGACTCTCGTGGAGAGGCTGCTAAGCGGTCTGATCAGAAGTATCCGTTCTTGATCACAATCGTCTTGCCATGCACATCTTGCTTCTCACTCTTAACTTTTCACAATAGATCAGTCTATTGAACACCTCTTCCAAAATCTACGTCGCTGGCCATACCGGTCTTGTGGGTTCCGCAATCGTCCGCAAGCTGAAGAGGGAGGGATATGAAGACCTTCTTCTGAGAACCAACCTCGAGGTGGATCTGCGCGATCAGAAGCAGACCTTCGAGTTCTTCGCGAAGGAGAAACCGGAATATGTCTTCCTTGCCGCGGCGAAAGTCGGAGGAATTCTCGCAAACAACACCTACAAAGCAGAGTTCATCTACGACAATATCGCGATTGCCTCGAATGTCATTCATGCCAGTTACACCAACGGCGTGAAGAAGCTTCTCAATCTGGGATCTTCCTGCATCTATCCAAAGCTTGCTGCGCAACCTCTCAAGGAAGATTATCTCCTCACCGGTCCGCTCGAATCGACAAATGAGCCGTACGCAATCGCCAAGATTGCCGCAATCAAACTGTGCCGGTACTACAATGAGCAGTACGGGACGAACTTCATCTCCGTCATGCCGACGAATCTCTATGGTCCCGGAGACAATTTCAACTTTGAAACGTCGCACGTACTTCCGGCTCTGGTCCGGAAATTTCATCTCGCCCGACTGCTGGGCGCGGGAGACATAGATTCCGTGAGGAACGACCTTGCGGCCCGTCCGATGGGACAGGAAACCGCAATTCGGCAATACGACGATCGCGAAATTCGCACAGTCCTGGAGCGGGTTGGAATTACAGAGAAGAGGGTCGTCCTCTGGGGCACCGGCAAGCCGATGCGGGAATTCCTCTATGTCGACGACCTCGCTGACGCGCTCGTCTTCCTGATGCAGCGGTTGGACTACGAGGCAATCGGCGAATTAATCAACATCGGCTGGGGGGAAGATATCAGCATCAAAGACCTCGCCGAGCTGATCCGATCGGTGGTCGGTTTTGAAGGAGAGATCAGCTTTGATTCGTCGAAGCCGGATGGGACACCGAGGAAACTCATGGACGTCTCACGGCTGAAGCAACTTGGCTGGTCACCGAAGACCTCGCTGCGCAAAGGGGTTGAGATGACGTGTGAGTGGTATTCAGGCAAGAAGAAGAAAGAAGAAGTGAGAAGTGAGAAGTAGGAAGTATGTAGTGCTTGCCCGCCGAAGTCCTGACACTCTTTGTTGGCACGCAGGCGGGAGAACGAATTGTGAACAGTAAATGGAAAGCAGATAGTAGATAGTATTTCTGAGAGAACCCTGGTGATGTGCTGGCCGGGGTTTTCTTATTGGGAGAAGATCACTCAGCCGAAGGACCTGACGATCCAGTGAGTTGTTGGGCGAACACGTCCGGATCGGTCGTGGGGAGCTGGCAGACGTTGTTCGTACAGACATAGGCCGTGGCATTACCGTCGGTCGTCGATAGAGTTCCGAGGAATGGATGTATCGACGAAAGATCAGGACGCGACGTCTTGCTGACGAGCATCACAATCCGATGAGGGAAATAGCTATTCCGGACGTGTCTCAGGAACTGATCCACCCGTTTGTCCCCTTTTTCTCCTGCGATGAGAATCTGTTTCGTCTCCCCTGACAACATCCGAATACATGAGAGCAAAAGGGGCATCGATGTCGGTGCCTGGTCGAGAAGTGCAGCCAGGGACCGTATCGTCTTCTCCCCATACTCTCTCCACTCACGCCGAGAGGTCATTGACGACAAGCGAAGCAGATTCTGGACTGCCGCCGAGTTTCCCGAGGGCTCGGCTCCGTCGTACTGTTCCTTGAGTCGCACAAGAATCGAGGGATCCTCGCCGGATGTGTCAAAAAATCCGCCCTTCGGTTCGTCCCAGAAGAGCCGGATGGCAGTTTCCATCAACGTCATAGCCCGCTTGAGCCAGTGGACCTCGAACGACGCCTCATAAAGATCGAGGAGGCCATGAATGAAGAACATGTAGTCGTCGAGGTAGGCATCAACCTTCGCGTCCTCGTCACGGTATCTCCGTTTCAGTCGGCCCTGTTTTTCATCGTACAGACGGGTCAGCACGAACTCTGCCGATCGGGTTGCAGCGTTCAAATAGCGCGCATCACCAATGATCTGGTATCCCCGAGCACATGCGCCGATCATCAAACCGTTCCACGATGTGATGATCTTGTCATCGAGATGTGGTCTCGGTCGGGAGGTGCGATGATCGAAAAGTCTCTTTCGCGCACTCGCAACAATGGCTCGGACGTCGGCCGCACCGCGATCTGATCCGTCAGTCAAATCCGCAAATGACTTCTCAACGAACAGAATATTCCTACCATGGAATTCCCCATGAGGATCAGCATCAACATTGCCTCCATCGCGAATGCCGAACCGCTTGAGCACAAGCGTCGCCATCTCCTCCCCGAGCAGGGCGGATATCTCGCGTGCTCTCCATGTGTAGTACGCGCCCTCTGAAACATGTTCTGAATGATCCGGGTCGCGACTGTCCGCGTCTTCTGCCGAATAGAATCCTCCCTTCGGAGCAGTCATGTCGCGAACAACATAGTCGAGTGTTTCACGCGCGTTCTCTGAAAAAAATCATCCCTCGTGATCACATAGGCATCGAGATACACGTTCACAAGCTGGGCCTGATCGCAGAGCATCTTTTCGAAGTGTGGAACGAACCATCGGCGATCGACCGAGTAACGATGAAAGCCGCCGCCGAGTTGATCATACATACCACCTCTGGCCATCGCGCACATTGTGTGAAGCGCCATCTCGAGTGAAGTTGCATCTCCGGTCACATAATAATGACGCAACAGGAAATCGAGCACGACGGGGCGCGGGAATTTCGGCGCTGACCCGAAACCGCCGTATGTCGAATCGTATGATGATCTTATCTGCTCAAAACAACGGCTGATGACATCTGTTTTGATCTCAGAGCTATGATATCCGCGGGCGGCAATGTCCTCTAGGAACATCGTAAGCCCCTCGGCCGATTCGAGCACCCTACTGCGTTCGCTCGTCCAAAGCTCGATGATCCGCTTCAGCAACGCGGGGAATGCGATGCGTCCGTATCCGTCCGCAGGCGGGAAATACGTTCCGCCGTAGAATGGCTTAAGGTCGGGAGTCAAGAACATCGAGAGGGGCCAACCGCCATGCTGACCTGTCGCATGCAGCGCGTTCATGTAGATCCTATCGACATCCGGGCGCTCCTCCCGGTCGACTTTGATCGCAACGAAATGCACGTTCAGAATTTCGGCCGTTGCCTGGTCCTCAAACGATTCCCTCTCCATGATATGACACCAATGGCAGGTGGAGTATCCGATCGAAAGGAAAATCGGTTTGTTATCTGCTTGTGCTTTCTGGAACGCCTCGTCCCCCCACGGATACCAGTCGACCGGATTATGGGCGTGTTGCAGGAGATAAGGGCTTTTTTCCGAGATGAGACGGTTTGGCATGCCGTGGATGTTCTTGGGGAGATGAGTGAGTTGTGTCTTCACTGAAAACGAGAGGCAAGGAGGAAGGGTTCCGGGGGGGGTGGGAAAGAAAAATTCAAAATGAAAAAGGAAAAAATGGAACAAGGGCTATTTCTGCTTTGGGGATTTGCCCGGTTCGAGGGCGTCGATGCGGTACTGTTTGATCTTGGAAAAAAGCTGGCGACGATGGATGTGAAGAACCTCGGCGGCTCTTGAGCGATTCCAGTTCGTTTCCTGCAATGCTTTGAGGATCAGATGTTTCTCGACGTCGGCGATGATCTTCTTCAGTGGGACTCCCTCCTGCCAGAGCATTTCTTTCGGCACGAGATCCCCCTCGGCTCTCAACGTCAGAGGAAGATGATCGACGGTGATGACCTCCCCCTGGGCAATGACGCACGCGCGTTGAATGACGTTTTCGAGCTCTCTTACGTTTCCCATCCATGAATAGGCCTGCAATTTCCGCATCGCATCAGGCGAGACGATGTGAGATCGAGCGGGGCTGTATCGCCGGAGGAAGTGTTCCACGAGAAAGGGAATATCCTCCGCGTGTTCGCGCAGCGGCGGGACTTTGACGTGGATGACGTTCAGACGGTAGAAGAGATCTTCGCGGAAGCGGCCATCTTTCATCTCTCGTTCGATGTCCTTGTTTGTCGCGGCGATAATTCGGATGTCGACGGTCAGTGTTTCCCGACCTCCGACGCGCTCGAAGGTTTTCTGCTGGAGGACGCGCAGGAGCTTCATCTGAAGTGCCGCCGGCATGTTGTTGATCTCATCGAGGAAGATTGTTCCTCCGTTGGCGAGTTCGAACCGCCCCTCCCGCCGGGCGATCGCGCCGGTGAAGGCCCCCTTTTCGTGTCCGAACATTTCGCTTTCAAGGAGAGTCTCCGGAAGGGCGCCGCAATTGACTTTGATGAAGGGCTTTTCGCGACGCGTGGAGTGTCGTTGAATGGCATCTGCGATGAGCTCCTTGCCGGTTCCGCTTTCTCCCTGAATGAGCACGGTGGCATCGGCGGGTGCGACCTTTCCGATCACCTTGAAGATCTCCTGCATCCGGCCGCTTGTTCCAACCATTTGTTTGCCGTCCCATTGTACCCCCCTCGGGTCTATCCGACCGCGAAGGTCTCGCAGTTCCTTCATCGCATCGGCATAACTGATCGCGCGTCGAATGATGAGAAGGAACTCGTCAAGCTCGAATGGTTTTTCGAGATAGTCGAAGGCGCCGAGCTTCATTGCTTCGATGGCGCGCTCACTCGTCCCGTATGCTGTGAAGACAACGATCGGAGAGTCGGGTGACAGTTTCTTGATCACCTGAAGAACGCTCAAGCCATCCACGCGGGGGAGATTGATGTCGAGTAAGACGACGTCCGGAGACGAGACGCGGGCAAGTTCGATGGCCGATTCTCCATCTTCCGCTTCGAGGATTCCGAAGCCTTCATCAGAGAGGAGCTCGCGGATATTCTTCCGCATCGACGCTTCGTCGTCCGCTATGATGATCTTTTTCGGTGTCGTCATGATGGTATCGGAGCGGGGACGGGGGTCAACGGGAGACTGATCCGGCAGACGGTTCCGTTTCCGTTTGTCTGAACAAATTCGATTCTGCCGCCGTGGGCCTGGACAATCTCGTATGAAATCGAAAGGCCGAGGCCAGCCCCCTGTTCCTTCGTGGTGAAAAAGGGATCGAACACTTTGTCCAGGACTTCCGGCGGAATGCCGCGCCCGCTGTCGTGAATGTGAATCTGGATTTCTTCCTTGTTCGGCAGAAATGCCGTGCGAAACCGGAGCGATCCCCCATCGGTCATGGCCTCAATCGCGTTCGTACAGACATTCAGAAACACCTGTTCCATGGCGTGTGGATCGAGCATCAGGTCCGGCACTTCTTCATCGAAGGAGGGCTCGATCGCGATCGATCGTTGATCGGCCATCGGTTGAAGGCAGAGAAGAGTCTGTCGAGCGACGTCATTCACATTTGTCGGATGGCTCGGTTTCGAAACCGGCCTCGAAAACACGAGAAGCCGTCTCACAAGATCGGAGAGTCTGTTGATTTCCTGAACGACAAGATTCATCGATTCGTCCGAGACGACCGATTCGCGGGATTCGTTCTGATGCCGAAGTTTTCTTTGCCACATCTGTACGCGAGTTTTGACGATTGCGAGGGGCGTCTTCACCTCGTGTGCGACGCCGGCGATGAGTTTACCGAGAGTGGCCATCTTTTCACGTTGCCGAAGCTCGCGCTCCAGCACCCGACTCCGCTCCTGTTCCTTCGACCGCGCCTCCACCATCTCATTGATCGACCGGGTAATGAATCCCAGCATCCCGCGTCGCTCCGGAAATCGTACCGACGAATCCTGATGCATCCGCTGCAGGCCTTGACGAATTTCATCAAGACGGTGTCTGAGATTCCACGAGAACAGGAGAGCGGCCACAAAACCGAAAGCGGCAATCAGAGCAACGATTTCAAGGATGTTTGTGAGATTCTTCGTCGGCAACATTCGTTCGAGATGGACGCGTGCCCACACACCGCCAATGATTTTTCCGCTGCGTTCAATCGGAATTGTGACCAGAGGAAAGATGGCCGGATCGAATTCATGCAGCTCGACGATCTTGTTCCTCTCAGAAAGCGATCGGAGAATCTGATCACGGATGATGTTGTACGATCGAGGAGGTGGACCAAACGCCGGTTTGGGAGAAGGGGAAGTGGGAAAGGCATATCCCAGGAACTCGTCAAGTTCCGCGAAAAAGAATCCCCCCTCCGTCCCATGATAAAGTTCCAGCTCCGTTGACACAATGGCAGAGAGCATCAGGTCGATCTTCTTCTCTTCTTCTCTCGTGAGGATCCTACGCGAGAGAACGTTCTCTCTCACCAGGCTGTCGAGGAGGAATTCTGCCTTTCTCCCGATCTGCTGAGCGGCGGATTCGGTAAGGAGTTTGTTCTGTTCAATAATCTCTTCGGTAGCCTGCTGGAGAGTGAGAGCAATATAGACTGTCCCTCCCCCAATCACGGCGGTGAAGAGGAAGGCGATGGCTAGGGCCTTGGATCGTAGATTCAGTCGGTGCATGGAGATTCTCGCGAACACACTAAATAGGAGACAAAAAAGGTATAATGCAAGATACGTGCTCATGCTTTTTGGAACGGGGAGTTGCGGAACTATTCTCATTTTTCGAACTTGTTTAGACGGTGAGTCAATTGAGCACACTGCGGCGCGAGCGAATTAGGCCCAGGGACATTCTCGTCTCCCTTTTTTGGCTCAAGCGGCCGGGGTACCGGAGTGGCATGTTTGTTGACGTCTCGCAGAGGGGGTATCTGCGCGCGTCTGTTCCATTGTCCGATTATCACGTTCCGTCAACTGAAAACGAACACCCTCACATGGCTCTTCATCACCTCCCGGTCAAGAGCTTTCCCTCTTCAATCTCATAATTGAAGGAGCATCCCATGAGACACATACTCATTCTTGTTCTCATCACGTTGTTGTCGGTTACGCTTGTTGCTCAGACCACCATGGTGGTGCAGAACAACGTCCCTTACAACGGTGCCATGTTCTATTCACACCAGCGCAACGTGGCGCGGTCATCAGCCGGACTCCTCATGGTGGCCTGGACCGACCGAAGCGGGGCAGGGGGGCAGTCGTACTATTCGATCTATGACAATGCGTTCCAAACCTGGTCCCCTCCCGTTGCCTTCTCGAACGCAGCAGACCGGGCGCTTCAGCCCGCCCTTTCGGCAGATGAATCCGGAAATATCCATGCTGTCTGGCAGCAGAGAGCATCATCAAGCGACAGGTATCAGATCTTCTACGCGAAGTTCAACGGCTCGACCTGGTCCGCGCCGAGGAAGGTCTCTGTGAACGACGCACTTCCTGCCGAGGAAGCAACGATTTCGGTTGATTCCCGAGGATATCTCTACGTCGTCTACAACAACGATGGAGCCGGCGGAGGCAATGAATTTCTTTTCGGAGTCCGGAGTACGGACGGCGGAACGACCTGGAGTACCTCAGTCGATACGTTATCCTCAGGAGGAACACTCGGCACCTCCATTGAAGTTGCCCGCGCCTGCCTCACCGCCGGACCGGACGGAAAGCTTGCCGCGATCTGGGATAACAGTCTCACAGGCACCGCCGCTCGACGCGAGACATACGTGAACCAGTATGACGGAACGAAGTGGCAGGGACCCATCCTGATTTCCGATACGACGATCGTGGACAGAGATCACAACCGCTACTCGACAATCGCGATCGACAAGCAGTCAAACATCTATGCGTTCTACGGCATCGCGATCATTTCGGGTTCAGATCCAAGGACACGCTATTTCGCAATGCACAAGAAATCGTGGACCGGAACATGGTCGACCAAGCCCACGCTTCTGGTCGATTCCTCCAGCTCCAATTTCAGTCCCGGAATGTCCTCTGTGGTTGATCCGGATGGGATCATCCATATCGTCTATCGCAGGGACAATCCCGCTGATACGGCAGGGCTCGATGAGGTCGCATATCGATACAGCGCAAATGCCGGCGCCAATTGGTCCACTCCACGACGAGTCAGCAGAGCAGACCGCGATGCCCGCTATCCGACGATCGCCAACAAGGTGCGGAAGACGTACGGGATTGACATAGCCTGGGTAGAATCGAGGGATCCCGCCATCACGAACCAGGATACTTCGGCTGTCATGTACGCAAACGTCCCCTACAGTCTCGTCTCAAGTGTGGTCGAGGCGACTGTCCCCACGACCTTCACGCTGCATGCAAACTATCCGAATCCCTTCAATCCCTCCACAACGATCCGGTATGCAATACCCGCGGGCGGGGACTATTCGATGAAGCTGTACGATGCACTCGGCCGTGAGGTCAAGACATTAGTGGAAGGATACCGGGAAGCCGGAGAGTATTCGGTTGTGTGGGATGGGAGGAACGCGGCGTCGAATGTTGTCCCAAGCGGTGCGTATTTCGTTCGCCTCTCTGGTAGTACGGGAGTGCGGACAATCAAGCTGATGCTCCTCAAATAACTGACCAACGACAAATCGGTGACGGTGGGGTGGTCTGCTCCGCCGTCCATCCGGATTACCCATGATCATGCGAACACGTTCAGTTCTTGTTCTGTTGCTCCTCCTCACGACTCCGATACTGATCCACGCGGGAGAAACGGGAAAGCTGGCCGGTACTGTTTATGACGCGGAGACGAGGGAACGATTGATCGGTGTCAATATCGTCATCGCGGGAACGACTCTCGGCGCGGCGACGGATGCGACAGGATTCTATTTCATCAACAATGTGCCTCCGGGAAGCTACGAAGTGCGGATCAGTATGGTGGGGTACCAGACTGTCGTCTTCCAGGATGTACGTATTCGGGTCGATGTCACGACAGAACTCAACGCAGCGCTCTCCAGTTCCGCGATCGAACTTGGTCGGGAAATTGTCGTGACAGCCGAACAGCCGGTGGTGCAGAAGGATCGAACCGCAACACGGACGATTGTGGAAGGATCAACGGTCTTGCGCGATTTGCGGTTGCAGGAAATTGGGGAAATACTGACCCTGCAGGCAGGAGTGACGCGCGGGACGGAAGGAACGCTCCACATCCGAGGCGGCCGCGCGGGAGGAATGGTGTACCAGATTGACGGGGTCCCCGTCACGAATCCGTTCGGCAGAACTCTCGCAGGTGAGATGGAGGTGGAGAACGTGCAGGAGTTGCAGGCGCACCTCGGAACGTTTGATGCTGAATACGGGAACGCTGCGGACGGAGTCGTCTCCATCTATACCAAAGATGGAGGCGACAAATACGCCGGTCGATTCTACTATGAATCGGCTCAAATCAATCCCTCTCCGTATCACAAGAAAGACTGGAACCTTGACCGGTCCGACATTCGAAACCTGCCACCCGATCAACAGCAACGATATCTCGATGCCGTTCGGAAACCGGACGGGACATCTGCCTATGACTACGTGAGCGTGCTTGATGATCCGTACGCGAAACCGTACCTCCTGGTCCATGCACTCGGTACATGGAGCGGCAACATTTCGGGCCCCGTACCGTTCCTTCCCAGAATCAAGTTCTTTGCGACCGGGCGGATGAAAAACGAAGATAGCCAGCTTCCCTTCGGCTATTCGCTGTATCGATCTGCTACCTTCAAGCTGACCTATCCGCTGAGCCCGCTCTTTACGCTGCGGACGTCAGCCGATTGGTCTAACGATCATCGCCAGACGTACAATCATGAGTACAAGTACTGGCGATGGTTTGATTCGGGGCTCGATGCACTCGGACGGAAGGGGAGCTACCCGATCGAGCATTCCGCCTACAATCGGCAGGCAGTCTCAGCCCGGCATGTGCTCTCATCGAGTACGTTCTACGACGTGGCTGTTGCACGTATTTACGACTTCAACAGTGAGATTGTGCCCGGCAGAACAGTTGTGTTTGACGAAACAACCGGAACACTCGCTTCGAGCGACTATCTGACACGACTCTACGTCGGCGGCGTCGAAAGCAATTTCCGCTTTGGCGATGTCCGGTATTGGAGAAAAACGGAGAGTGTTCAATATCTCGCCAAGGGAAACATCGAGAGTCAGATCGACAATCATCACCAGATCCGGAGCGGATTTGAAATCAAGACGCACGAGATCTTCCGGCATCGGATTGGTATGCCGCCACGCGCGAATTTGGAGTTCTTCACGCATAAGCCGCTGGAGATATCGTGGTACGTGCAGGACAAGATCGAATATACGTTTATGGTGTTGAAGGTCGGATTGCGGGTCGACTACTTCAGCCCGCAGACCACGGCCTATCCCGACGTTGCAAACATCCTGACCGTCCGGACGACGCCGACGGGCACGTCGGAGTATGTCGCCGTCGATCGCGAGCGAGTGAAGCCGCACATGCAGGTAAGTCCAAGAATCGGGATGGCGCATCCGATCTCTGATCGCACATCGATTCATTTCGCGTACGGACATTTCTTTCAGATTCCAACCTTCTATGATCTCTTCCGGAACGATGCGTTGAACGATCTTCTTGTGAACGACGCTCTCGTTGGCAATCCAGGTCTGAAGCCGGAGAAGACCGTCTCGTATGAGGTGGGTTTGCAGCAACAGCTTGCACGTGATTGGGCGGTGAATCTCACGGCATATTCGAAAGATATTACCAACCTTATTTCGAGTTACTACTACTTCGTCGGGAGAGACTACACGATCTTCACGAATGCCGACTACGGCCGCGTGCAAGGGATCGATCTGACGCTGGACAAGAGATTCAGCGACTCCTATGCCGCGCGTGTGACGTATTCGCTTCTCTACGCGCTTGGAAATGAATCTGATCCGACCGAAGGGTACAGTTCATACAGAGAAGAGACAGCGCATCTGAGGCCGAACCGGAATTTCCCTCTCGATTTTGATCAGAGGCACAAGATCAACGCAACGCTCATCGTGCGGTTGCCGGAAGATTTCGGTCCGGAGTTCTTCGGCATTCATCCGCTGGAACAGTTTTCACTCTCCGCGATCTTCACCTCCGGAAGCGGTTTGCCGTATACACCGTCATCGCGTGCGGCTGAAGAATCGAACATTGTTCCCGACAAGAACAGCGCCCGGCGGCCCTGGACGAACATGCTCGACATAAAGGTCTCCAGGGAATTTCGGATCGCCGGAACCCGCCTGACCGCATACTTCGACGCGGAGAATGTGCTCGATGCGTTGAACACTGTCCGGGTGTGGACACACACGGGTGAACCGTGGACGCAAGGTCCGACGTCGATCTTCACACAGGACCGTCAAGCAAATCCGAGAAGTGTCGGTCCGCGCCGCGCACTTCGATTCGGCTTCTTTGTTGACTTCTGATCGAGGCAGACCTGTATATGAAAACACATCATAAACTCCTCTCTGTCCCTCTCACCGTATCCCTGTTGTTCTTTCTGGGAACGACATCAATATCGACGCAAGACACGGACGGGCCTGGAAAGAATGCGCGAAAGAGTGCGAAAGCATTGGGATTTGCCGATGAGGCGGTCGGCGTGCAGACGCTCGGACAACTGCAGAATCTCACGATGAACTACGGCCAGATTACCGACACTCGTTTTGAGGATGTGGGAAACCGCCCGACCGATACGTTTTTTGATTTCCGGTATCCGCGTGAGAATTTCGTTGGACTCTGTGACGATTTTTCGATCTTCTTTGCGGTCAAAGAGAATCCGAAGAACGGAAATCAGGGAAATGTGATTGACGGGTGGACGGACAACAACAACGAGGATTGGCTGGCGAAGGACGGATCGTACGGAAAGACGCATTACAACGCCGCTCTTGATCCCAATCCGCATCCCGAGCTGAAGTGGAACAACCAGGTACCGTACCTCGCACACAGCGATTTGCCGGCAACGTGGCCTGTCGATGCGACCGGGACAGCATTCTGGCCGGGACTCTGGAGGCGTGATGCGAAGACCGGCGCGCAGATTGAAGGTGAGTTCGCTTCTGATCGGGACATCTATATGGTGTACACGGACAAGAACAATCAGCAAGGACCGCCGATCGGTATCGAAATTCAGGAGATGTCGTACAACTACGCCAGCTCGTTTGCGGACAAGATCCTCATGTACGAGTTCTTCATCGTCAACAAAAGCGGCAAGGCACTCAGCGGGGTGTACTCGGGATTCTACAAAGATCCGGACTGCAGCGACCACGGCGAGGAGAAATTGCTCTGGCTCGATTCGACGCTGGCGAACGGATCAAAGGTGACGGCAATCGGCCAGAAGGACATCGATGGCGCGAATCGGCCAAATCCTCTCGGCCGGCTCGAGCCGTATACGTTCGGCACTGCTTTCGTGGAAACACCGAAGAATCTGGGGATTACATCGTTCCACTATTTTCTTGATCCCGGACCAACCGATGATCGGGTCCTCTGGGCAATCATCTCGAGCGATCCGACCAATCCAAATGTGGCCGGCTCCGCCGCGAGTTTCTTTCACGGATCGAATCCAAAGATCGACGATGTTTCACTGATTACCGCGAAAGAGGATCTGGTGTGGATTGCCGCCACCGGACCCTTTGACATGGCTCCCAACGACACCGTGAAGTTTTCGATAGCGGTCATGGTTGGTGATGACGACAAAGAGTACAACGACTTGATCTGGCGCGCGAAGGGGCTCTTTGACGTAAAGTTCACCGGTCCAAAGGCACCTCCGGCTCCACGCCTCAAAGGTGTCACTGGTGATCGACGTGTGACGTTGTACTGGGAGGACACTCCAGAATCATTCATCGATCCGCTGACAGGGCAGATGAGTTTTGAAGGATACAAGATCTATCGGAGCGAAGACGGAGGCGTCACATGGGGGAAGGCGATCACCGACGCCAAAGGGCGAACAGCGGGTTACGTTCCGATCGCGCAATTCGATCTGGCGAATGGCATCAAGGGGAACGATCCGATCAATCCGTTGATCTATCTCGGCGACGACACAGGATTGCGACACACGTGGGTCGACACGACTGTTGTCAACGGCATCACGTATTCGTACACGATGGTCTCGTACGATCGGGGAAGAGCCAGTCTGCAATCTCTGGAATCGCCGCGAGGAGACGGGCCTCATACGCATAACTTTGTCCACGTGACTCCGTCTCCCGTTGCTCAGGGAAAGGTTCCTGCGCTGCTGAAGTCGCTCACACAGACCAGCGGTACAGGCGCGGGCGTTCTCACTCTCGACATTGTGGATGAAAAGGCGCTGAAATTCGTTCCGTATCGTGTCACGTTTCACGGCACTCCGGCGACACGGCTGACAGTGACTCGCCTCGGTCAGGGGGGCGGCGTCGTTCTTTCAGCACGAGAAGTCAACCGCGACAATGTTCCTGTGGTTGACGGCTTCAAGCTGAAAGTGGCCACCGATCCGCGTATCGGAGGATTGAAATCGATTACCGATCAGACGGGGAAGAATGTGCTGGGGATCGCGAATCTTAGCTCAGACAAGTCGTGGTATGTTTCCTATACCGAAAATGCCTCAGCCGACACCGCATCGCGAACCGCCAGTTACGCCATCCGATTCACGGGCACGCCCACGATTGCGTACACATGGGGATTGGCGGGATCGGTTGCGCGGTATCAGGTACCGTTTTCCGTCTGGAACACGACGACAAACGTGCAGGTTTGTTTTGAAATTCAGGATTTGAACAACAACAACCAGTGGGATGAGGGGGAGCTCATCTTTATCACCAGAATTCCGTATCCGTCTCCTGCCCCGGCGATTGGTGCACCGAATCCGGCAACGAGAATCCAGGAATTCGCGTACCAAATCGCCATCAATAATGCTCCGGGTGATCTCCCCAATACCCCGCCCGTTACGGGCACGACGATCAACATCACCAGCTTCAACGCTCTGAAGGCGAATGACCAATTTGAATTTGAGTTCTCGCCCCCCGCCTTCGACGAGGCGCTGATTGATCTGGGTCAAATCCGGGTCGTGCCAAATCCGTATGTCGTCACCTCCCGATACGAATCGATGCAGAACGTCCGGGAACTGCGCTTCATGTACCTCCCACCGGAGTGTACGATCTACATTTACACGATTGCCGGTTCTCTCGTCAAGACGCTCGACCACAAGAGCGGTGAGGGATCCCTGAGGTGGAATCTTCTCAGTGACTGGAATCAAGCACTCGCATTCGGCATCTATGTCTATGTTGTGGAAGATCCGAACAAGAACCGCCATGTCGGCAAATTTGCACTAATAAAGTAGGCGACCGTGAAAACTTCATCTCTTGTTGCATTGCTTATCGCCGCTATGCTCGCATTGGGGCAGGCTCAGGAATCGAACAAAGCCGGAACAAGCGCGGCGCAGTTTCTTAAGATCGGTGTGGGAGGACGTTCGATGGGGATGGGGAGTGCCGCGGTCGGGATCGCGCGAGACCCCAGCGCCCTCTATTGGAATCCATCAGGAATTGTCGACATTCCCTCCCTTTCGCTCTACGCATCGCATACGAACTGGTTTGCCGACATTAAGCATCAGTACTTTGCCATCATCCTGCCGGTGTCGGGAGATCATGCCGTCGGAATCGGTGCGACGATTCTCTCCATGGACGATATCGAGATCACCACAGAAACGCAGCCGAAGGGGACCGGGAATTTCTACAGCGCTTCCGATGTGGCAATTGGAGTCTCGTACGGCGTTCGACTTGTCGATTTCTTCACGATCGGCGGAACAGTCAAGTATGTCAGCCAGCAGATCTACAACGAATCGGCCTCCGCCGTCGCACTTGATATCGGCACGACGCTGAGGACCGGCTACCAGGGGATCAAGATCGGCATGGCCTTTTCGAACTTCGGAACAACGCTGAAGCTTGAGGGGCGTGACTTAAGGCGCACCTATGATCCGAATCCAAATAGTGCAGTCAACGTCGGGGCAGTGAGCTTCCTTGGAACGGAATCGTGGGAGCTGCCGACAAATTTCCGCGTCGGTATTGGCTGGGAGTTGCTCGGCGGATCCGACGCCGCAATGCAAAACGAATCAAATTCTATCATCCTCGCCGTCGATGCAAATCATCCCAACGACGGACCGGAATTCGCCAGCGTCGGCGTAGAGTACAAGTGGCGCAATCTCGTTGCGCTCCGATCCGGCTACCAGTTCAACGACGATGTGCGGAACTGGAGCTATGGACTTGGACTCCGCTGGGAGGTGGCTGGGAGCGCCTCGTTTGGCGTCGACTACGCCTTTTCGGAACTGCATCGGCTCGGTCCGATCCATGTGTTCTCGTTGTCCGTCGGATTCTAGATGTCCTATTCACATTGTCGGGTCGGAGACGGGGATTACTCCTCGATTCTGTGCCATCAAGCCTGTCGCTCGAATTCCCGAATTCAGAATTCCTTCAGAAGTACCGTTGGTACGATGGAATTACCGACGAGCTGTGACGGAGGATTATGCCGATTGAATTAATTGTCCTGCTTTCGATGTTGGCGACATTTGCCGTCGGGATTTTCGTTCTGAAACTTCCGGCGGGGGTTGCGCTCGCGTTCGGATCGGTCGTTGGAGCGCTTGTGGCGGGGTACGGCGTTCCGGTACGGCATCTTGTCGAAGGATCGTTCGGATTCCTCGAACCGATTCTCATCATCGCAGCGGCGATGGTATTCATGAAAGTCATTGAGGCAACCGGGGCGCTCGGGACGATCAGCCACGCGATGGTGACCTCCCTCTATCGCTGGCCGTCGCTCCTGATGATCCTCGTCGCGTTATTCATCATGTTTCCCGGGATGCTCACGGGACTCTCTTCGGCTTGCATTCTGACAACGGGGGCGATGGTCGCGCCGGCTTTAGTTGCCATGGGAATGCCTCGTTATGCGGCCGGTGCGTTTGTGGCGATGTCGGCAGTTTATGGAGAGATCGCGCCGCCGATCAATATTCCCGTCATGATCGTAGGCGCGGGAGTCGATATGCCGTACATCGGATTCGAGATTCCGCTGCTGTTGGCTTCTGTTCCGCTCGCGATCGTGACGGCGATGTACTTTCGGATTCGCTTCATCCGAAAGATTCGGATTGATGAAGTGATTGCGAAGCTCCCTGAGCCGGTCTTCAAAAAACACGGCTGGAAGCTCTTCGTACCGATCATTGTGGTTGTGGGACTAATGACTGGAATTCGAGTATCTCCCGCATGGATTCCCGATATCGGCGTCCCGCTCATCTTCGTGATCGGTACCCTCTCGGCGTTTGGAACAGGAGAACGAATCGAACTTTTATCCTTATCCCGAAAAGCGATCCGCGCGGCGACGCCCATTCTCGCGATCCTCGTCGGCGTCGGCATGTTTGTCCAGATCATGACGCTCACCGGTGTGCGCGGTTTCATCGCCGTGAGCGCCCTTCAACTGCCTGAAGCGTATCTCTATCTCGGTGTTGCCCTTATCCTGCCGGCGTTCGGGTCGGCCTACACGGCGGTTTCGGTGCTGGGTGTACCGCTGGTGTATGCATTTCTTGGTCAGAATGAAATCGTTGTCACGTCGGCCATCTGCCTCATTGCCAGTCTCGGAGATTTGATGCCGCCGCCGATGCTCCTGACCGTTTTCGCAGGACAACTGGTAGAGGAAAAGAATTATTTTCGCATACTCAGGGGGAACATCGTGCCGGTGATTCTCGCAATCATCGTTGGTATCGCGATGCTCATCTTTGCCGATCAGGTTCGATCATTGTATTGAGAGATTATTGGAGTTCCCATGCTGCATTGGCTTCATATCGTAGTAGTATTGATTGTTGTCATCCTCGTTCTCGTTGAGTTGTTTCAGGAGAAGAAGTGGGATATCCAGATCGCCCTCGTGATGATCGTCATCCCATTGATCCTGCGCATCCTCCATATCAAATAGACGGGTCATGATCGAGAGCCACCGCATTCGAGCAATTCTCTTCTTGGTTGTCGCCGCTGTTGGAGCGACAATTGCTGCCCTGGAATTCCGTCGGATGCATGAGCTGGAAAAGATCGTTCCAGGTCCAGGCGTAACGACTGTCGGACGTCTGAGCGACTACCTTCCGAATCTGCGCGATACAAACGGCGATACTCCAGTTTTTTTTCTTGAGGGATCAGAAGAAGGGGAAACTGTTCTCGTGTTGGGCGGGACGCACGCGAACGAACCGGCCGGATTCGTGGCCGCCGTCGTTCTGATTGAGAATGTCACCGTCTCCCGCGGTCGTTTGATCGTCATACCTCAGGCAAACAGAAGCGGATTTACCTGTACAGATCCCCTGGAAGGATATCCGCAACGGTTTTCCATCTCGACCGGCTCGGGAGAGCGATGGTTTCGGTTCGGTTCGCGGGGAGCGAATCCGCTGGATCATTGGCCGGATCCGCTGGTATATCTTCACCAGCCGTCGGGTCAGCGATTATCCGGCGTGGAGACGCGCAATCTCAACCGATCATATCCGGGCCGCCCGGACGGCTCTTTCACTGAGCGCATCGGCTATGCCATCATGCAGCTCATCGAGCAGGAGAATGTACGGGTGGCATTCGATTTTCATGAGGCATCGCCGGAGATTCCGATCGTGAATGCGTTGGTGACGCATGAGAAGGGAAAAGATATCGCTGCGGCTGCGATACTCAATCTCGAACTGGAGAATCTGGAGTTTGCCCTGGAATTTTCTCCCCCAAACTTTCGGGGATTAAGTCACAGAGAGTGGGGAGACCGTACGGATGTCTATCCGTTTCTTATGGAATCGAGCAACCCAATTCAAGGGCGGCTTCGGGGCCCGACGTCTGCCGAACTTCTTCTCGGCGGAGTGGATTTGCGATACCGGCGAGCAAAGGAGGTCGGGAAAATACGCATCACCTATCATTCCGATGGTGAGCCCCTCGATCGGCGGGTCGGGAGACATCTGCAGAGTCTGCGCGCCGTTCTCGATGCGTACGCTGAGGAGTTTCCGGAAAGAAGTATTCTGCTTGGAAACCTGCCGAATCATGACGAAATTGTCGCTCAAGGAGTAGGGGTGTTTCTGAAGTAGAACCGAAGCGGGACTTTCTTCAACACGGAGAACTTTATGCACATTCGAGTGATTATTGTCGTGGCGTGTATCTTTGCTGCTGCTCTCAGCATCGTGGACACTCCGGCGCAGACCAAGGTGAAATTCGAGCAGCCCATTCTCATTACTTCGGCCGGTCAGAGCGCCGATGTCACGATGGCCTCGATTCTTTGCAAGAAAGGACAGCTGACTGCAAGGCTGGAAAGCAAGTCAGTCACGAAGGATCTCGAGTCCATCAAGACCCTGATTATTGTTCCGGGATACAGTTCAAAAGGACTTGGTGCGGCGGGGATCAGTCGGGAAGAGGAATTGAAACGTACGCAGTCGATTATCGCGGAAGCGAAAAAGAGGAACATCAAGATCCTGATGCTGCATCTTGGCGGAAATGCGCGACGAGGTCAACAATCGGATGATTTCAACAAGCTTGCCGCAGAAGCTGCGAGCCATCTGATCGTTGTCAAACAGGGGGATGAGGATCAGTTCTTCTCGAACATTGCCGCGCGCAGGAAGATTGCCGTCCACCTTGTTGAGAAGATGGCCGATGCCTCAGGCCCTTTACAGGAGCTGTTCAAGTAGGTGCTCGCACACATGGGCCGCGTGCCGCATGGTGAATATTGCGGAGAATATGAGATGAGAAATCGAATGGTCTGTCTGGTGCATCTGAATCGTGCGTTCAAAGTCTGGCTCATCCTCTCGCTGTCACTTCTGCCTGTCATGGCGACGGGAATGGTCGGCGAGGGGGGAGGAGCATCAGGAAAGAACGGAATTGTTGCCGCTGCCCATCCGCTCGCCAGCGAAGCGGCCATCGAAATGTTCCGGCGCGGAGGAAATGCGGTCGATGCTGCCGTGGCGGCAGCGTTTGCGATCAGTGTTGTCGAGCCCGACGGTTCCGGTTTGGGCGGCGGAGGAGGGATGCTGATCTATCTCGGGAAGCAACAAAAGGCCGTGTACATCAACTACTATCAGCGCGCTGGCCAGCGGGTCCGTGATGTACAGTACGAACCTTCGAAGGACCGGCTTTCGGCAAAAGCAGTTCTCGTGCCGGGAACGGTCGATGCCTTGACGCGCGCGCTGAAGGATTACGGATCCCTCCCGTTGCCGGTGGTCCTTGGGCCTGCGATCCGGTACGCGGAAGAAGGATTTGCGATCGATCAGACTCTTGGAAAGATCATTCTCGACCACGTTGATCTTCTCATGAAGGATCCCGCGACAGCCGAGGTCTACATACCCGACGGGTTTCCTCTGGTTGAGGGACAGACACTCTCTCAGCCGCAACTTGGGAAGACACTGCGGGCGATTGCCGAACGGGGACGTGCGGGATTCTATGAAGGTCCCGTAGCTGAAGCGATCGTGGAAGGCATTGTGCGCGGCAGGGGGATCATCACGCTCGAAGATCTCCGCGACTTCAATTCACAAGTGCTTGAACCTGTCCGCGGAACGTATCGAGGATATGATATCGTCAGTGCAAGTCCGCCGCAGGCAGGGGCGTCGATTATCCAGGCGTTGAACATGCTTGAATTCGAGGATGTGGGGAAAATCGGACATTTCGCCGAGTCCGTAAAGAGTCTGCATCTTGCCGTCGAGGTCATGAGGCGCGTGTATGCCGATCGATCGGCTCACCTGGCTGATCCCCGATTTGAACAAATTCCGCTGAAAGGGTTACTCTCAAAGCAATACGCGCGGTCGCGCTTCGATGAGATCGATCGGACAAAACCAGTTCCGCGCGAATATCGACAAACGAAAGAAGGGAACCCAAGCCCCTTCGACGAGGCGAATAGTCAGATCCCGGTTCGCAAGGGGGAGCGTTACGCCGATGCGCCGGCTTTCCCGCTTCATCGGGCGGTTCAAGGTATCCCGTACTCGAGAGGGAACCAGCGTGAAGATCAACTCGATCGTTTGACTGAGGCAGACGGCGGTCATACGACTCATTTGTCCGTTATGGACGGTGAAGGAAATGTGGTCTCCCTCACGCAGACACTCGGGACGTTTTTCGGCTCGGGATTGACAATTGCGGGAGTTCTCATGAACAACGCCCGCACGAACTTCTCGGAGTCGACGCGGCGGAATTTCCTCGAACCGGGGAAACAGCCGAGAAGTTCGATTGCGCCGACGATTGTTCTGAGGAATGGAAGACCGTTCATGGCCGTTGGTTCGCCCGGAGCGGCCAGGATCGTTGCGACCGTGGTGCAGGTAATCTCCAATATCGTCGATTTCGGGATGAATGTGGACGACGCGAATCTGGCCCCGCGCTTCTTCTGCCAGAAGCTCGATGATAACCTGCATGTCGAATCCCGTACCGATCCCAAAGTAATTGAAGTGCTAAAAACGATGGGTCACCAGATCGAAGTGCATGGCGAATTCGATCTGTTCTTTGGAGGCGTCCAAGTGACGCTCTTTGATGCTGCAACGGGAACGTACCACGGTTCGGCAGACATCAGGCGCGGGGGAATGGCGGTCGGGTTCTAGTTGCAGCCTCTGTCCCACTCCGGCGATTTCGACGGAATCGAACGAGACATTCAGATCATCCTCTTCCACATTTGTCTACGCTCACCATATCACTTCTCTTTCTGCTTGGCGTCCTTCTGCTGCTTCTCATCGAAGCGGTGGATCTGAGACGTCACGTCGCGTGCATTCCGATCAGGATTCTTGTCAACGGCACACGCGGGAAATCGACGGTCACCCGGTATGTCGCAGCCGGTCTACGATCGTCCGGTCTGCCCGTGCTCGCCAAAATCACCGGTGTCGTTCCCACAGTAATCCAACCGGACGGTTCACAGGAGATCATTCGTCGGCGCGGACGCGCTCGCGTCCAGGAACAGATATGCATCACTCGAAAGGGAGGACGAACACGTGTCAACTCTCTCGTGCTCGAGTGTATGTCGATTTCCCCGGATTTGCTGCGACTCGAGGGGCGGCTTCTTCAACCACAGATCTATGTTATCACGAATATCCGGGATGATCATCGTGAGCAGATGGGAACAACGGACGAGGAACGAGTCGAAGCAATTTGCTCCGCCATTCCTGAAGGCGCCATCGTGGTGACGGCTGACGAGAAGCATGCGTCGGTCATTCGTCGATTCGCCGACCTGAAGCGAGCGACCGTCGTTGCCGTGAATCCTCATGAGGAGCTTGAGGGGATTGAGTTGTTCCACGCAGAATTCCCTGAAAATGTTGCCGTTGCCATTGCAGTCTGTCGTGCGGTCGGATTCGATTCCCTCCGAATACGCGAAGCAATTCTTGAAGAATCAAGAAGGCAAAGCGATTATCTTGTCCGGTTCGACAGGGAAGGGAGGAATATCGCATTTGTGAACGGCTTCTCGGTCAACGATGTCGACTCTGCAAGAGTGTTTCTGGAACAGTGGACCCAGGCGATTGGCGAGGACCGAGATCGTATGATCATCCTGAACACGCGTCGCGACCGGCCACTTCGGACGGCCGAATTCGCCGCGTGGTGCGCAACGATTGCCGGGCTGAAGGGAATTGTTCTGACGGGGACTCATGTGCCGTACGCGCGGCGCGTTCTCTCGAGGCAGAATGTCGACAGGAGCAAAATCTACTGCTGGTCTCGAGCGCAGATTGCGCGCGCGAGGGAAGAGCTGTGTTCCCTCGCGACTTCCGATATGTCAGTGTTTGGATTCGGTAATATTGCGGGGGATGGGATGAGCCTTTCCGAGGCACTTCGGAATCAAGGTCAAGATGCAAAGGGTGCCGCATGATCCTTGAATCGCTATTGATCGGACTTGTCTTGGGATTTCTCTTCTATGAGCTGGTCGGTGTCTCACCGGGTGGCGTCATTGCACCGGGATATCTCGCTCTATTCATTCATGACCCGCCCAAAATCATTTCCACAGTGGTGCTTGCAGTCGTCGTCTGGTTTCTCCTTGGATTTCTGGGGAGCCGGCTGGCGGTCTATGGGAAGCGAAAACTTCTGGTGGCACTTCTGCTCGGATTCTGTCTGAAGCTGATCGTCCAACAATGGATCGAGCCGCTCGACATCCTTCGGTGGGATATCGATTCCATCGGCTATTTGATTCCCGGACTCATCGCGAACGAAATGTCCCGCCAGGAGCCGATACCAACACTCTCTGCGCTTGGAGTGGTGACCGTCGCGGTGTATTTGGTTCTCCTTCTCCTTCAACCGTAGGAGCACGCTCTTGTCCTCTGCAGGCCGAACCATACGATTCGTTGTCATGGCCTCTACTGCGATGGCGTTACTCGCGATCGTTGAGATCGCATTCAGAGACCGAGGGGAATATCCGAACGCGGAGAAGATGAGGAGGGCATCCGCTCAGGCCGCAGAATGGTTTCAGATGATCGACCAAATGAAACGGGAAAAGAATGTTCGCTCATCTGCGGGGAATGCTGGAATGCTCGGTGAAGAGTATTCCTGCATCACGACGACGCTCGGATCGCTTGATGCGAAAGTCACGTCGGCAAATCCCCTCTTTGCGGCAATGTTTGCGCGCGTGCTGTTGGAATGCGGCATCGACTCATCCTCTTCGGTTGGGGTGACGATCTCGGGTTCATTCCCTGCGGCAGGGATATCCGCTCTAGCGGCGATCCAGACAATCGGGGCCAGAGCGGTGGTCGTCAGTTCATTAGGAGCGTCCACGTATGGAGCGAATCAGCCGGAGGCGACGTGGATCGATATGGAACGCTGGCTGTGCGATCGGGGGGGACTGCAATCTCACTCGAGCTTTGTTACGCTCGGTGGAGAGGGAGACTCCGGGGGAGGCATTCCTGAAGAAGGCATTGCACAACTGTTGCGCGCAGCCGACCGGTGTGGCGCAGAACTCTTCATCCCGCGGACACTGGAGGAATCGATTGAGCATCGATATGAGTTGTTTGTGAAAGAGAAAATCGCTATGTTGATCAACATCGGAGGCAATCAGTCGGTACTGGGAGGCTGCCGGCACGCGAGCTCGATATCAAATGGTCTCCACCGCTCGATGGTCTCGTGCGACGACAGTGATCGCGGATTGCTCTTGAGGATTGCCGAAGCGGGCATTCCCGTGTTTCACTTCCTCAATGTAAAACAACTCGCCACAGCATACAGGATTACCCGGCACCATACGGAATTGTCGGATGATGAGCTCATGCCGATATCTGAAATGCGCGGAGTGGAGCGGCTACCGGTCGTTCTTGCCCTGATCGTGTTGGGGGCAGCCGTCGCGATCTTGCGACCGCGAAATCACCGAAGCACTTGAGAAGTTTCTTTCAACTACTTCCACCTCTAGCACAACGGACATCTATCTTCTCCCGGACAATAATGAGTAGTCGGCCGTTCATTCTCGTTCTCGCTCTGCTGTTCTCATCGCTTCATGCGCAGACAACGATCAGCGGCGATCTCACTGCCCGCGTTGACGGTCATATCTCCTCGATGCCGACGGAGGCATCTTCGAACAAGTACCAGCCTCCCACCGCCCCTCAGCTCAGTCAGTGGGGCACGGCAATCTCTCATCTACTCAGAGGAAACTTGTCTGATTCTCATGCGGTGTCGCAGACGCTGGGGTATCGTGTCGTGCGCTTCATCGATACGACGGCGGTGCCGCATGAAACACACTATCTGCTTGAGCGGGAGAGTGGTTCGACAAACTACTGGGGGATGTTTGTCTTCAATCCAAACAGTCAGAGACCGGTTGTGAGCATTCAGAGTCCGCACCCGCTCAACGATGTGAACACGGGGAGGCAGGGCTTTTTCATCTACAAGAAACTGGGTGCACGCGCGTTCTTCGTCAGCGGTGCGCATCGGTGTAATAGTCCGATTGCCAGTGGATGCTCGGGGACGACGAGCGTGTGCTCGGGTTCAACCGAACAACAGTACAGGATTTCTGATCAAGCACATGTGGTGGACGGTACGTTTCAAAAGACAACCGAAGTGATGAACAGCGAGATCTCCGGACTCGTGGTGATTCAGATGCATGGCTTTGGCAAAACGGATGGTGATCCGGATATTATCATGAGCAATGGAACCACAAGGGCTCCGTCCGCCGGCAATGTCGACCATCTTTTGGTGCTCCGGCAGAACCTCCTGCTCATCGATCCGACGCTGACGTTCAAGATTCCGCATATCGACATCGGATGGACGCGGCTGGCGGGGACGACGAACACGCAGGGACGGCTGATCAACGGAAGCCCGAGTCCGTGCACCATCTCCCCGTCGAGCACCAATGGCCGGTTTCTCCATATTGAGCAAGCCATGACAAAACTGAGGGACACGCCGCAGAACTGGGATAAGCTGGCGACGGCTCTGGCGATGACTTTTCAATCTGTGACATCGGTTTCGCGTGACAACAATGCAGTCGAAACTCCAGATGAATTCCATCTCCATCAGAACTATCCAAACCCCTTCAATCCCGTTACCATCATCGGCTATAATCTTCCGAAGCGAACGCACGTGCTCCTCGAAGTGCACGACATTCTCGGTCGGAAGATTTCGACTCTGGTCAATGGTGAACAGGAGGGAGGGCGGCATCAAATCCGGTTTTCGGGCGAGTATTTGCCGGGTGGGATTTACTACTACTCGATTTCGGCCGCGTCGTCGAGGATTTCGAAAAGCATGATTCTGATGAAGTAATGAACGCCGCACGGACCGGCGTTCCTGAAGCTGGGGCATCGGAGCGGATCATTCCCCCGCCATTGTCTGCCCATCAGGGCATTCCTGAGAGTACTCGCAAGAACATCCCGCTGAGAGCGGTGCGACAGACGCGGGAAATGATCACCGTGTCTGCGGATAGAATCTCTTCGCGCAGTCGGGACAAATACCGTGAGTGAATGTAGCTTCAGAATGACGCTGGACATACGCTTCCACTTCACTCCATCCGCCATGGTCATCCCGTATCCTCTTGCGGGATGAACAAATCGGCAGCAAGCCCTGCAAGGTCTTGACTTCTGACATTGCCCTTTGAAGTGTGTCGATCGAGGCCTTCAGTTCTCCCTGGGCTGCGAGGAGTTCTCCTTCGATGCGATGACTGTTCATCATGAAGAAAAGCAATCCCCATCCGACCTCATGACCCAGAACAAAGACCCCTGACATCACTGCAACCAGCGTGGTATCGTGAAATGATTGCGATGGAGTGACGGTGAAGAAGAGGGCGCGCACCATGAGTCCAAGCCCAAGGATCCCGTTCATGAGACCCGCAACGTAGTAGATTGCGCGGTTGCTCCTTGGCGCGTGGAGAACGGAAACGGCTCCTGTCGCCCAGAGGATGATTCCCAAGCCGAAGCCGAAAATCCAGATGCGAATGATGATGCTGTCATGGAAGAAGTAGAAGAACGCCAGGAGAGCCACGAACAGAATCGGGCTCCCATAGGTGAGACGATGAAGAGCATCGTTGCGAAGGAACCGAAGGACGCCGTCCATTCTCATCAATCCCGCGAGCAGATAGAGAGCATTGGCAAACAGCACGCCGATCCACAGTGGGATGTCGGACCGAAAATAGACGAGCGTGTGGGCCAGGGCGGCGACGAAGGTGCCGATACTCCAATGAATAAAGCCGGGATACACCTTCTGGTACGTCCGGTACAGAAGAAGTGCGAAGCCGATGAGTGCCGTGATAACGGCATTGAACAGAAATACGATCTTCAGCTCCAATCCCATGACTTCCCTTGAGACAAACAACGATTCGGGCTATTCGCGAACAATCTTACTTCAAGTACCGAAACAAATTGCGAAGCCCGCCGCTGTCGGGCGGGACCTAAACCAAAGCCCGAAGCTCTTGCCTCGGGCTTTGTTGGCTCCGCGAGTAGGACTCGAACCTACAACCCTGCGGTTAACAGCCGCATGCTCTACCATTGAGCTATCGCGGAATTTGAATCAATTTTATATCTATTTCACCTCGAACCTACATCCCGACTCCGTCGGGATAACAGCCGCATGTCCCAACGGGATCCTCCAAAGGAGTCCTTCGGACCCTTGGGACTCTACCATTGAGCTATCGCGGAATGGGGAACGAAGAACGGCAAAAAATATATATCAAAATCACCCCAAAGTCAATAATACTGTCGCTCACACCTTGAAATCGCACCTCATGGATCGATTCACAGGAGTTCCTCTAGAATCGAACGTCGCGTTTGAGGAGATAGATGAAGAGAGGCGCGCCGACCGCAGCGGTGATCGCCCCGACCGGAATCTCTGACGGCGCGAGAATCGTGCGGGAGAGGAGATCGGACAGGACAAGAAATGCTCCGCCGAAGAGCAATGAGGCGGGCATCAGCAGACGATGATCCGGTCCAAACAGAAGACGGCAGATATGCGGAACGACAAGACCCACAAATCCGATCACTCCACTGACGGAAACAGCCAATCCGGTGAGAAGAGAGGCGAGCATGTATGAACGTCGCCTCACCGATCCGACATCGATCCCCATGTGCATCGCGTCCTCATCTCCTTGCGAGATCACGTTGAATGCGCGGGATTGAAGGATCAACAACAGGACGGCCACAAGTGAGGGGATCCCGACCACGAGCACCCAGCCGTAACTCGCTCCGGAAAGGTTTCCGAGCAGCCAGAGAAAGGTTGTGCGGATCTCCTGATGTGCAACCGACATCAGGACAAGGATGAGCGCATTGAAGAATGCCCCGATCATCACGCCGGAGAGCAGCAGCGTCGTTGGATCGACGAATCCGCGGCGGTGACCCAGGGCGTACACAAGGATCATCACGAGTCCAGCTCCAACGAACGCAAAGAGAGGTGTTGTGACAAATGGGAGACTCATGCCGGCGGTGATCGCAATGATCGCTCCGAGTGTGCCGCCGCTCGAGATCCCGAGAATGTACGGTTCTGCGAGAGGGTTGCGGAGGAGCGCCTGAAACGTTGCGCCGGCCACCGAGAGAGCTCCCCCCACGATAAGGGCGAGAAGAATGCGGGGAAGTCGGAGTGAGAGGATGATGGTTCGAGCTGATTCATCCTCGGCGAGCGCACGCCCGGTCAGGACTCTTAAGGTGCTGGGGACTGGAATGGAGGTGGTCCCGGCCGAGAGAGCGACAATCACACAGCCAATGAGCGCGAGCGACAGGCCAAGTAGAACGAAGAATGTCCGACGCGGCGTGAGAACACTCATAACGACGCCGTTCGGGTACGTTGATGATTGGGATGGATCATCTTCCAGACCGCATGAAGCAGCGCATCCAGTCCATCGCCGGACACAGCGGAAATAGAAACAGATTTCGTCCCGCGGCCAAAGGAGAGTTTTCGAAGGTGACGAACGTGCGTGCTTTGGAGGAGGTCGATTTTTGTCAACGCGACAATGCGTTTCTTCTTCGAGAGGGAAGGATTGTATTCCTTCAGTTCGTTGAGCAAGACGTGGAAGTCGGCGACGGGATCTTCACTTGTCGAATCGATGAGGAACACCAAGGAGCGCGTCCGTTCGATATGTTTCAGGAACTGGATCCCGAGCCCCTTGCCCTCATGCGCACCTTCGATCAATCCGGGGATATCGGCAACAACGAAGCTCTGGTGATCGCGATATCGAACGATGCCGAGATTCGGCACGAGGGTCGTGAACGGATAGTCTGCGATCTTTGGCTTCGCCGCGGAAATGCTTGCGATCAACGTCGATTTGCCGGCATTCGGAAATCCAACGAGCCCGACATCGGCGAGAAGCTTTAGCTCCAGCACGAGCTCGCGCTCCGCTCCCAGGGTTCCCGGCTCGGCGATCCGTGGGGCCTGATTCGTGGGCGTGGCGAAGGTCGTATTCCCTTTCCCGCCTTTGCCACCCTGAGCGATCGTCACTTGCTGCTTGTGATCGACGAGATCAGCCAGCACGTCGCCCGTGAGTGCATCGCGGATGATTGTTCCGCAGGGAACCTTGAGGACCGTGTCCCGACCCCACTTTCCGTCCTGTTTCTTTCCTCTTCCTCGCTCGCCGTTCTCGGCGCGATAGCGCCGATGATACTTGAAGTCAAGAAGCGTGTTCAACTGCTTGTCGGCCTGAAACACGATGTTCCCTCCGTTGCCGCCGGAGCCACCGTCGGGTCCGCCTTTGGGAACGAACTTCTCGCGGCGAAAACTGATGGCGCCGTTGCCTCCATCGCCGGCTTTTACATGGATCCTGACTTCATCAATAAACTGCATTCGACAGACTCGCGTGAGAGGAGACTGAATTCGGATTGTGTCCGGAGGGATCCCGACGATCGTCAGGGAGCGATCTGATCCTCCTCCTGGTGCCTCGACGGAAAGAAATGATCATAGATCATGTCGGTGAACTGAATGGCATCTTCATCGTACGGATCGATGTTGTTTTCCATAAAGACCGCGTCGAGAACAACGGCCGCGGCCTCCCAGTCGGCTGTGTCGCTCAGCCGTTCGAGGACGGAGTAAAAAACCGCTTCATCCTTTCCGAACAGGTTCTTGGTGAACTGTTTTTGCTCCTGCGGAGTAAAAAAGGAAAAGAAGTCTTTCCCTTTCAGTTTTCGTTTCCGTTTCGGTTTGCGCTCCCTTTTTTGCGTCTGCACCGATCCCGCCCATGCCTGTTCGAGAGCGCTCCGCAGGTCTTTCTGGAGGTCCTTCTCAAGGTCGTGTTCCACAACTGGCCGGAGTTGTTCGACGGAGGGCGGCTCCTCACGCTCTTCCTGGGCCTCGACTTCTTCGGGAGTGACAACCGCGGAGGGTGCTGGCTCCGGCGTGCGGGCCGCGTCTTCGGTTCTGCGGGTAAGCTCCTCGTCACGACCCTCTCGCTCGAGAATCGTTTCCAGCATTCTGCCGAGCTGTTCAATCGAAACCTGATTGATCTCTTTGCTGTCCCGTTCATGCTCCAACGCGGACATGATGTTCAGCATTTCTTTGTCTTCAAAGAACACGATGGCTGCATTGATTGGGAGGGATGGTCCGGAGATAAGATTGCTCGAGTCGGGGATTCCCGCCACGACGAATGAGAGCATTTCCTGCATCAATGAGCCGAGCTCTTTCGGGGAACGACTCCGCGCAATCGCCGAATCGATTTTCTGGATCACCGATCGGAATTCCTCGTAGGAAAATTCGACAAGCCCGCGCTCGTTGATGTAGCGCTTGAGAACCCGGGCGAAGTACTCATAGTTGACGCAGTAGCGCAGCTTTCGAAGCACCTCGGCGGCTGAGATACGTCGATGATCTCCGATGACGAAGCTCTGCAACGTCCATCGGGGGCGGCAGAGGTAGTTGAACTGAAAGTGAACGGATTGGTCGAGAAGAGTCTCGAATTCCGTTCGGTCGAACTCATACCGGTTGACGAGGACGAGATCGATTTGGCGCTGCAGGCTCATGACTTCGGGAAGGGCGTAGCGAAATCGTTTTGACCGCAATTCGTCCTTCCGATCGTCTTGAAGGTTTCGCTCGACTTCGTTTTTGAAGTATGCCTTAATCGCCGGATGGATATCCGCATTCAGAATGGCCCGCAGCTCGATGCTGTCCGATTCTCCGATGGTCTTTGCCCGGACCGTATTCATGATCGTTTCGATTTCGGTTTCGAATATGTATCCCATGAGAAATGCCCGAGCTATGATTGACGAGAGACGAAATTCAACGCTGGCCCCGGATCAGTGCGTTCACGCGATCGATTTCCTTTTGAGCAGCCGTTTTCAGCGACGCGTCGATTCCGGGTCTGTCAATAATCTGGCGGTACATCGTGATGGCCTGATCGTATTTTGACATTCGTTCGTACCCCTGGCCGGACATATAGTATGAAGGGGCGATCCAGTCGATTCTGGATCTTCGGGTGACGAGATAGGGGACTTTGAGGAACTCCAGAATCGCTTGTTGATAATCTCCTTTGAAGAAGTACGCCTCGCCGATGTAGTACCGCACCTCTGCCTCGAGGTCGGCGTCGGCGCTCTCGAGGAGGTTCTGCAGATGAAGCACCGATTGATCGTAGTATCCCAGTTTTTGGTAGATGACCCCGATATCGATCTTCTTTGCCGCGAGGTCGAGATCATCCGGAAATCGCTCGATGTACTGTCGCGTCAGCTGAAGCGCCGCGTCCCATAATCCGATCTGTTTGTTGGTGATGATCAGGTTGCTCATCGCGAAGGGCACCAGATCGGGTGCGCGCCGCTCATTGTCCAGGATTGTTCGGTAGTGCTTCGATGCGTTCTCCCACTGCTCAAGGGCAACGTACACGTTGCCGAGACTCAGATGCGCTCGAAGGGCGATCGGCTCATTCGGGAATCGTTGCACGACAGATTCAAAGGTCTGGATCGCCTGCTGATGGCGATTCAAGGTTTCGTGGACGCGACCTGACCAGTAGAGGGCATCGGGGTAGCGGGAGGATTGCGGGTACTGGCGCGTGACGATCTCGAATCGCCGAAAGGCGGCATCGAGGTCATCTCGCCGGAGAGCGTATCGTCCACGTTCGTATTCAAATTCCGCGACAGATTCAGATGCTCTCGGATATGCTTTCACGAAAGCCTGGATGCGGCGATCGGCTTCGCTCGCGTTGTCGAGTCGGAGGGATGTGACGATGATCCGCGCTTCGAGGTACTGCCGCACGCTGTCACTGCGTGCCCCCTGAAGAAGATCCTGATAACGCCGGAGCGCGCCCGCATAGTCCCCGCTTCCAAACAGAAGATCCGCTGCCTCGAGAACGGTTTTTCCCGGTTGATCGCCTCCAGCCGGCTGAGTTCTCCCTGCAAGCTCGAGGTACTTCGCGGCAAGCTCGAAATTGTTTTCCTGGCGAGCGATTCCAGCAAGGGCGTAATACGCCGTCCCGCGCGTGGCTGAGGTTGTGTCCTTGAGCAGCGAAGAGGCATACAATTGCTTGGCGCGCGGGGCGTCGCCGAGCTTCTCATAGGATTGCGCGAGCCGGAGGAAATCGGTCACCGGAACACCCGTCGATGCGAAGGGGTCGTTTTCGATTCGGTCCATGGCGCGTTCGTACTGCGTCCGCGCGTTTGCATAGTCACCTGCAAAGTAGAATACATCACCCCGCTTCGTGTCGAGGTCGGAAGCGAATGTGGAATATGAGTATTTCTCTTCCAGGAGATCGAAAAGCCGATGCGCCTGGGGAAAGTTCCGGCGGGAGGCCTCGTTCATCGCCAATTGATACGTCGCTTGCGCCGCGTAGCGATGATCGGGAAATCGGTTCCGGTAGCTGTTCAGCAGAAGCATCGCGGAATCCGGCTGCGACAGCTCCAGAAGTACCTGTGCACGCTGGAAGAGCGCATCCGGAAGAACTTCGCGCTGCGGATAGCGATCCTGCACGATTCTGTATGTGCTGTTTGCCTCCCCGTGCGCCTTGAGGGACTGATATTTCCGGGCAATCAGAAACAGTCCCTGATCTCGCTGAGTGAAATTCTGATCTCGTCGCTCGAGTTCCTCTCCCGCGCGGCGGACTTCAGAGGTATTGCCCGCGATGTCAAGTTGGAGCCGGAGCTTCGAAAGGATGGCGTCGTTGATCTTGTGACGGTCGGTGTGCTGCGTAATGACGGAGTCGTACGCGACGAGAGCCGCGTTTGCTCCGCCCACAAATTGCTCCGACGATCGCTCGAGAGTTCGGCTTACACGCTCGAGCGCTTTTGCACGATAGACCCACGCCTCAGCCCGAACGGACGCCGGAAGTGGACTGCGCAGAGCGAGTTCGAACTGCGCAGCGGCTTTCGTATAGTCCTTCAGGTCCGAAAAGAAAATCTCGCCGAGTCGGAATGCGAGCATGGCCGGCGGTCTCTGATCGATGATCTCGCCGATGAGCAGAGCGAGGTTGTTCAAGCCGGCCGCACCCTGCCGCGCGTCATAGATCTGAATCAATTCCCGCGCGCGGCGGGCCTCGTCGACATAATCGCTGCTCGGGAAACGGCGTTCGAGGGTCTCAAACGCCTCCAGCGCTTGCGGATGGGAACCGAACTCCTGATACACTTTTGCCATGCCGAAGAGGGCGTCATCGGCGAGCGGATGATTCGGAAATCTGTTGAACACCTCTTCCAACGCGTCGACGGCGTGCCGTTCGTCTCTGAGCTGTTTCGTGTACGTCGATGCCGCATCCATGAGCACGCGAGGGAGGAGAGGATCGTTGGGAAAGCGAATCCGGAACTGCTGGGCGAATTCAAGCGCCTGATTGTAGTTCTGCGCGTACGAAGCTCCCTTCATGGCGCCGATCAGCAGTGCCCGGCGGTCGATTCGAGCCGTCGTATCTCGTTCTGCTTTCAAGTAGTTGGCGCTTGCCTTCGCATACTGGCGAGCGCGTTCGGCGGCGAGACCCGCGCGGTAGAATGCATCGCCCGTACGCGCTCCTCGCAACACCGTCGCCCGTTCATAGTGGCGTACCGCATCATCATATCGTGCCGCCGCAAACGCCGTGTTTCCCAACTCGCTGAGTGCCGATTGTCGTATGTGGGGGGAAGCACGGAGACTGTCATTCACAATTCCCCTCCACGCGGATTCAGCGTCGGAGAATTCACCGAGATCTCTGTGGATTGACGCAAGGAGGAACAGCGCATCGTGGTACGTTGGTGACGTTCGATAGGTTGATGTGATCGTACTCAGAGAGCCTTTTGCTTCCTGAGACTTGTTCAATCGAACGAGGGCCGTTGCCAAGATGAGGTTGGCCTGAGAGGCGACGGCAGCGTCCGGCTTCGCGTCAATGACCCGCCGACATTCCGATCGGGCAAGCTCAAACTGGTTCTGGCCAAGATAGATCTCCGCGAGTTTGAGGCGGGCAGGAAGGATGATCTCAGACGAGGCGTATTCCTGGACGAGTGTCCGGAGAATTTTCCGCGCGTTTTCACTGTCGCCGCTTTTGGCAAAATGGTCGCTCGATTTGAACAGGGCCGACGGGGCAAGTTTGCTCTTCGGATGGAAAGTGCGGACGCGTTCGAACGCGAACGCCGCTTCGCGGTCGTTCTTCAGAGCAATGTATGCTTCGCCGACATTCCACCACGCCTCAGGTGCTTTCGGGTGCTCCGGAAAGGCAAGGGCAAAGTTCTGGAACGTGAGTCTCGCATCATCGTGCTGATTAAGCGCAGTCTGCGTCAGTCCCAGATAGAACCGGGCCTCTATTCCTTGCTGCGTGTTCGGGTACGCCGCGACGAACTGCTTGAACTGCTCGAGGGCAAGATCAAACAGTTTGTCATTGTAAAGATTGACGGCGAGCTTGAAATCGGCATTTTCCTTCGTGCTCTGCGCCGTGAGAGGATGGGCGACGAGCACGCTGGCGAAGAGGAAGAAACAAAGTCGTCGTTTCATAGCAAAAAAAATGTAGCACATATTCTAGGGATTTTCAAGAATGCGAGGCCGACGCCCAGTGCAGCGGTCGGCCGTGGACTCTGATGAGGAGTGATGTTGTCTTCTCGATCCGCGTTCATCTACTGTTTCAGTCTTTATCCGCGGTTAATATTTCTTAGACGCAATGGTCACAAAAAAGGCGCCTTCGGGGAGGCGCCTTTCAATTGACGGTGAGCAGAGGGCTATCCTGCGACTTTCGCCCTGATGAATTCCCTGTTCAGCCGTGCGATGTGTTCCACGGAGATCTTCTTCGGGCATTCCGCTTCACACGCGTAGTTGTTTGAGCAGTTGCCGAATCCTTCTGCATCCATCCGTGCGACCATCCGCTGGACGCGCTCGGTTCTCTCCACCTGTCCTTGCGGCAGGAGCGCCAGCTGAGACACCTTCGCGGAGACGAAGAGCATGGCTGAGCCGTTTGGACAGGCCGCGACGCAGGCGCCGCATCCGATACACGCCGCGGCGTCCATCGCTTCTTCTGCGACGGGCTTCGGAATGGGGATTGCGTTCGCATCGGGAACGCCTCCGGTCTTCGTGGAGACGTATCCGCCTGCCTGCATGATCCGCTCGAATGCGGAGCGATCGACCACGAGGTCCTTGATGATCGGGAAGGCCTTTGCCCGCCACGGCTCGACGACAATGGTGTTGCCGTCACGGAAACTGCGCATCCGAAGCTCACACGTCGCGATGCCGCGGTTCGGGCCGTGGCTCCGCCCGTCGATGACGAGTCCGCAGCTGCCGCAGATTCCTTCACGGCAGTCGTGATCGAATGCCACGGGGTCTTCACCCTTTCTCACGATGTCGTTGTTGAGGACGTCGAGCATCTCGAGGAGGGAAGCATCGGGTGAAATGTCTTTCACGGTGTACTCGACGAAACGCCCCTCATCGGTTCGATTCTTCTGGCGCCATATCTTGAGTGTGAAATTCATTACTTGTAGCTCCTCTGAGATGGTTTCACGTATTCAAATTCGAGTGCTTCCTTCTGAAGCGCCGGTTTCTTGTTCTCTCCCTTGAATTCCCACGCGGCGACATACGAGAATTTCTTGTCGTTCCGCTTCGCTTCGCCTTCTTCCGTCTGATGTTCTTCGCGAAAATGTCCGCCGCACGATTCCGATCGGTTCAGGGCATCGAGGGCCATTAGCTCGCCAAGCTCGAGATAGTCCGCGACCCGTCCGGCCTTCTCCAATTCCGCGTTGAGATCGTTCTCTTTTCCTGTCACCTTTACGTCAGACCAGAATTCTTTCCGGAGCTCGGGGATAAATTTCAATGCCTTCTTCAATCCTTTCTCGCTGCGTCCCATCCCCACATATTCCCACATGATCTTTCCCAGATCCTTGTGAAAATCATCCACCGTGCGCGTTCCCTGGATCGACATCAGCTTGTTCACCATGTCGTTGATTGTTTTCGTGCTTTCCCGGAACGGCGGATCGTCGGTCTTGACCGGCTTGAACTTCGTCGACGCGAGATAATCGCCGATCGTATACGGAATGATAAAATACCCGTCGGCGAGTCCTTGCATGAGCGCGCTGGCACCGAGTCGATTGGCCCCGTGATCCGAAAAATTCGCTTCGCCGATCACGTAGAGTCCGGGGATGTTACTCATGAGGTTGTAGTCAACCCACAATCCACCCATCGTGTAGTGTACGGCGGGATAGATACGCATCGGTGTTTTGTACGGATCCTCCGCAGTGATCTCGTGATACATGTCGAAGAGATTCCCGTACTTCTCTTCGATCCATGCCTTGCCGTTGCGCCTGATGGCGTCGGCGAAATCGAGGTAAACCGCCATTTTCGATGGGCCAACGCCATGCCCCTTGTCGCACATCTCCTTGGCTCGCCGGGATGCGACATCGCGCGGAACGAGATTTCCGAATGAGGGATAGAGGCGTTCGAGGTAGTAGTCTCGCTCCTCTTCGGGAATATCGGTGGCCTTGCGCGTGTCTCCCTGTTTCTTCGGAACCCAGATCCGCCCGTCGTTTCTCAACGATTCGCTCATCAGGGTGAGCTTCGATTGATAGTCGCCGCCGACCGGAATGCACGTTGGGTGGATCTGTGTGAAGCACGGGTTGCCGAACAGGGCCCCCTTCTTGTACGCCCTCCATACCGCGGTGGCGTTGCATGCTTTCGCGTTCGTCGAAAGATAGAAGACGTTGCCATATCCACCGGTTGCAAGGACAACGGCATCCGCGGCGTACGATTCGAGCTCTCCGGTGACGAGATTCCGAACGACGATTCCACGCGCCATCCCATCGACGAGAACCAGATCAACCATTTCTCGCCGGGAAAAGAACTTCACTTGGCCTTCTCCGATTTGCCGGCTGAGCGCCGAGTATGCTCCGAGGAGAAGCTGTTGTCCGGTCTGGCTGCGCGCGTAGAATGTGCGAGAGACCTGAGCGCCTCCGAACGATCGGTTGTCGAGATATCCCGCATAGTCACGGGCAAAGGGGACCCCCTGCGCGACACATTGATCGATGATGCTGTTGCTGACCTGCGCAAGGCGATAGACGTTTGCTTCGCGCGCCCGGTAGTCACCTCCCTTTACGGTATCATAGAAGAGTCGGTAGATGCTGTCACCGTCGTTGGCGTAATTCTTCGGTGCGTTGATGCCGCCCTGCGCCGCGATGCTGTGCGCGCGGCGCGGCGATTCGTGGTACGAAAACGCGAGCACGTTGTATCCGAGTTCACCAAAGCTCGCCGCCGCGGAGGCACCGGCCAATCCTGTTCCCACCACGATGATCGTGTACTTCCGCTTGTTCGCCGGATTCACCAGCTTCAGATTGAAACGGTGGTCATCCCATTTTTTCTCGATGGGGCCGGCGGGGATTTTGGATTCTAACTTCATTGTCGTTCAACTCCTCGTTCTTGTGGAAGTGGGGCTGTGGTGCACCCTTCGGAGCATGACTACCTGAACCAGAGGAAATATGCCGGCATTGCCGCGAATGCCAGCGGAATCAACAACCAGAATATCACCGCGAGCGACTGAATGAGCCAGAGGTATCGCTTCGTCTTGAGGCCGAGTGTTTGGAATGAGGCCTGAAAACCATGCTTCAAATGAAAACCGAGGAAGGCGACGGCAATGATGTAGAAGATCCCAAGCGTCGGATCCGAAAACGCTTCCGAGACCATGACATACGGCAACTTGTGCTCCGCCCCGAAACGGGTCGGTATCCAGAACGTAATCAGGTGTGAGACAAGGAAGAAACCGACGAGGGCCGCGCTCGTGGTGAGCATGGGGGTACGAGAGGAGAGCGGCGCGTTGTCGGAGAGCTTGTACGTATCGTAGCCGATCGGCCGGGATGCTCTGTTCTTCAGCCACACCCAAACGCCGCTGATCATGTGAATTACGATGCCGAGGAACAGGACAATCTCGATCGTTCGGATGATCACGTTGGATGACATGAAGGCGGAATACTCGTTGTACATTGCGCCGCCGTCGTTCACGAAGAGAAGGAGGTTGATCGAAACATGGACGATGAGGAATGTACAGAGAAAGAGACCACTCAAACTCATCGCGATCTTCTTGCCGACAGAGGATTGGAAGAATTTCACTAAGCTTTTCATGATGTGAAATCGAAGTTGTTGTTGAGATTACAGCCGCTTAGGTGGCTGGGTGCGAGGCACAATGAACAGGGCCGAGGTGAAGAGCATTGTGAGGTCGGGAACGGACTCCACGGAGGGTCTGATGTCCCAGCGATTTGCGCTTATTGTATCAAAGAAACTGGGAAAAGTCAATTCACTCGGTAACGACGCGCTCTCCGATGAATCGCCGGATGGAGATGATACTCCCGAGCAGTCCGAGGAGTGAGCCAACCCCGACGATCACTCCGTAGTGGAGAGGATCGACCTTTAAGAAATCCTCCAGAGGCAGTGCCGCATAGAGGAGGAGATATTCAAAAATGACAAAGAGGATCCCCGCGGCCAGGAGTCCGCCGATCACCCCCTGGAACAATCCCTCGATGATGAAAGGAAAGCGGATGAAGGAACGAGTCGCACCGATGAGTTTCATCGTCTGGATGATTCTCCGCTTCGCGTAGATGGCCAGGCGGATGGTGTTCGCCACGAGGAAGATGGAAGAGATTGCAATGCAGGCACCAATGGCGAGAGAGACCCAGAGAAACGTCTGTGCCCGCCGGTCAAGCATTTCGAGCAGTGTCTTGCGGTAGATAACGTCTTCCACTCCCGCGATCTGGTTGACTGCGAGATAGATCGCTTCGGCCTTCGCGGCAGTTCGATACCCCTCGCTGAGGAAAATCTTCAGGGAAGCAGGGAGCGGATTGAAATCGAGCACTCGGTGGATATCCTCGCCGAACTCCTCTTTGAAAATCTCCGCAGCTTCCTCTTTTGACACAAAGTGTACTCTCGATACGCCCTCGAGTGCGGCGATGTGGGCTCTGATTCCGTCGGCCTCCTTGCGCGACACGGCATCTGAGAGGAAGGCCTCCATTTCCACTTTCTCGCGCAGCGATTCGATGACCGAGTTTGCATTGATCAGTAGAATGCTGAATGAGCTGAGAAGGAGAAGGGAGATCGTGATGGTGATGATGGCGGCGGTCATCGAGAGTTTCGCCCGGCGAAATCCCGAAAACCCTTCTTTCAATATGTAGCCGATTTGCATGAGGTTCCTCGTGTCAATCCTTCCTAGAAGTTCGATTCATCCCGCCAGCGCATGATCATCCACTTTTCACCCGGCTGAGATCGGACGAGGGTGAGATTCACGTATCCGTCGACGCGCACAATGTCGCTCGGATTGAACGTCACCGTCAAATTGAAATTCCTGTTTACCACTGATCGAATCCCCAGAGAGTCGTCTGAGCGCGAGATAATGTTGTTCCAAATCAGATCAAGGCGCTGGGTGTTCCGGAACAGTCCAAGCGTTACTCGCATCTCCTCATCCCGTCCCCACGAGATGTCGACTCCCCGGTCATAATCGCGATACAAGAATGTATAGTTGGGATTCAACAGCTGGCCGTAGATGGTCGTATCCCGGAACGTATACGCGTACCGCAGGTTTTCAAACACACCCTCGACCGTCGTCTGGTCGCCGAGAATGGACTCATACTCGCCGATACTCGTATCCAATTCCGGAGCAAAGGGATTGCACGATACGTTGATCAGGCCGATGAGCAATATGAGAGTGAAGGATTTCACCAGACGATCGTTCGATCCCTATTGTCCGAACTCACCCTTGATATCGCTCCAGGTGATGTCGGATGGCGCGGTGGCGATATCGATCCATCGCCAGATGGACCAGCTGCCGGTTCGGTCGATGACAAGGAAGAAGTGCGCGCGACCCCGGGCTTCTTTCGGGGAGGCATTCTGCTGAGGGATGCTCAGCAGGTACGTCGCCTCGACAAACGCCGTGTCGGAGCTCAGTGTCTGAGCCGTCATGTTGATGCTCACCGCCGGGATCGAACCGAAGGCGAGACGCGAACGGATGTTCTCAAAATACTGCTGCTCCGATTGACGTGTCCAGTTTGAAAAGACTCCTGCGTAACGGGAACGCGCCTGCGGTGTTGCCTCGTATCGAAAGGTTCGTCCCGATGTCGACGAGTCGGCAAACGATTTCGCATAGTTCACCGAGTTCAAGTCACGAAATGCGTTCGTCATGTTTGTAAACACGTGATCGGGCTGTGTGGGGGGGATGTAGTTGGAGCTGACCTGTTCGGGATCTTCGGGCGTACGGGTTTCGAAGATGTTGCACGCACCAAGACTGATCAGCAGGAGACACAGCGTGCAAAGAACGAGGGTATGCGGAACGACCGCTCGTTGTACGAATTGTCTATCCGTGAACATCCGTACCATCCGCGTCATCCGTGGTCGATCGTATTGCGTCAGAGGTGACTTCATACCGCAACACGGCCTTCGAGGGCTCGCGACAGCGTGGCCTGATCCGCGTATTCAAGATCGGATCCTACCGGGAGACCGCGCGCAATCCGGGTCACTTTCACGCCTAGCGGTTTGAGGAGCTTGGAGAGGTAGAGCGTGGTTGCCTCTCCCTCGACATTGGGATTCAATGCAAGGATAATCTCTTCGATCTCCGACTGCGATGCTCGCTGGAGGAGTTCTTTGATCCTGAGATCTTCGGGGCCGACACCGTCAAGGGGCGAGAGTGCGCCTCCGAGAACGTGAAACAGGCCCTTGAAATCGTTTGTCCGTTCGATCGCGATCACGTCGTGCGGTTCCTGAACCACGCATATCATCACGCGATCGCGCTTTGGATTCGAGCAAATCGAGCAAGGATCGTGTTCCGTGATGTTCGAACAGACGGAGCAGTAACGAACTTTTTCTTTGACATTGACCAAGGCATGGGCGAAGCGGTCAACTTCTTCCCGACTCATCTTCAGCACGAAGAGTGCAAGGCGATGGGCAGTCTTCCGTCCGATTCCGGGGAGTTGAGCGAACTGCTCGGCAAGCTGTTCGATCGATTCTGCGGTGTAGGCCATACACGTGAATGATTGGAGGATTCGGGATTGGAGGCAATCGTCAAGGGATCCCCAACACAACCTTGGTCACACTGAGCGCCTGCCTGCCGGTTTACCCGCCGAAGGTGGGCAGGCAGGAAGTGGAAGTGTGACTATTGGCTGGATTCCCACGACTGTTTCATAATCCGGGGATATTCAGACCGGGAATATTCGGGAGCATCCCGCCGGTGGCTTTTTGCATCTCTTCCTGTGCCATGGCGGCGGCGTTTTCGAGCGCTTTGTTGATGGCCGCGACGACGAGGTCTTCGAGCATCTCTTTGTCATCCGGATTGATGACCTCTCGTTCGATTTCGATCTTCACGATCTGTTGTTTGCCGCTGGCGGTGACCTTTACCATCCCGCCGCCCGCTTCGGCGGTGACGGTCTTCTTTTCGAGTTCAGACTGAACCTGGGCCATTTTTTCCTGCATTTTTTGGACTTGCTTCATCATGGCCTGCATGTTTGGCATTCCGCCCTTCATCATTGATCGTCCTTCCCGGCAATTCTGGAGAAAGAATCTGTGATGAATATAGGCCGAAATGGCGCGAAAGTCAACGCGCCGCAACAGCAGCTCCGAGACGTGAAGAGAATGATTTTGGTAGGGGTGATTTCTTGACTCTCGCGTGAAATGGATGTATATTAACTAGATTTCAAAATCGCGGGGTGGAGTGGTTCGACTGCTCGACAAGCTCGCAGCTCACCACTCACCGAGCGGCAAGATTAGATCCAACATCGCGGGGTGCCTGCCTGCGCGCCGGAGGCACTTCGGCAGGCAGGGAGTCCGCCGAAGGCGGAGTAGCTCGCCCCGAAGGGGTCCCTTCGGGATCGGGCTCATAACCCCCGCCAGACAGCCGGCGGGTAAACTCCGGTTGCAGGTTCAAGCAGAAGAGGAAAGAAGAACAGTTCTACGATCGCGGGGTGGGGTGGTTCGACTGCTCGACAAGCTCGCAGCTCACCACTCACCGAGCGACAAGATTAGATCCAACATCGCGGGGTGGAGCAATTGGTAGCTCGTCGGGCTCATAACCCGAAGGTTGCAGGTTCAAGTCCTGCCCCCGCTACTCCGAAAATGCCGATCAATCAACG
>Ga0194120_10001302_pt1 | contig 46084 bp, 43 predicted proteins | sample TA2MahCa65mmetaG_FD_148642 | JGI IMG/M metagenome (GOLD analysis project Ga0194120, IMG submission 148642) | Freshwater microbial communities from Lake Tanganyika, Tanzania - TA2015019 Mahale Deep Cast 65m | ecosystem: Environmental > Aquatic > Freshwater > Lake | place: Tanzania: Lake... | reverse complement strand
AAGCGTTGCTGACCGACCAGTTGGTAATGAGTAACGCGGACGTTCGGTAAGTCGAGCAATTGGGTGAGCAGGTCATAGTTAGCCATGGGCTTCCCTCGCACGGAAAAGATAGCCGAATGGTATCAGATATTGTGATTACATAACTGACGCCTTTTCACATCCAATCTGGTAGAGCCAGTTTTGCGTAAGTCCTATAAGAAATAGGCTCTAAATCATTTCCGCTTGCAATTCCGGGCTATCGAATTCCCCATCGCCCAGAAAGATCACCGTTGCCGTCGGCGGCACCAGCCCTTTCACTTCGCGCAGCAAGGTCAGGTGGGTCTCCGTCGCAAAATGTCCCTTCTCCCCGGCTACCACCAGCCAGCCAATCGGGATGGCCCGATGGGCATACAGGACGCTGACCATCAAGGTGACGCAGTCACGGGCGACGGCGCTCCCATCCATGACCAACACCAGCGGCCGCACCACGGCCAGCCGCTCCAGCAAGGGTTGCACAAAAGGCAAGAAATACAGGCCAAAAGTGATTCGTTCTGAACCCAGCGGCTCAGTTGTTTGACCCGGCTCTCGGGGTGCACGTCGCCTGGCACTTTGCTGGCAATTTTCGGCAACTGGCAACTCTGGCTCAAGATGATGCCGCTCACCATAAAGGCCAGGGTTTCCAAGTGGCGGGCCAGGTTGACCTGGGGGGTTTGCGGATACAGTTGCTTCAATTTCGTTTTTATGGCACGATGGGCGCGGCGGCTGTCACTCATGGCGATGCTCCTCTCCTGTGGTAGGAAGGTAAGCATAACATGGGTGTCAGCCGTCATTCAAAAACTGTCCGGTAGTGAATCACGCTATAATCCGCACTGCGTTTCTTGCGCAGAATTCTAAATCACGAAAGGCCAGCACCCTTCACATGACTCAACCCCACCCGCTCCGAGTTACCATCATCGGCTCCGGCCCGGCCGCCTTTTACGCCGCCGAACATTTCCTCAAACAACCCAACCTCGCCGTCGAGGTTGATATGTTCGACCGCTTGCCCACGCCGTTCGGCCTCGTGCGCGGCGGCGTCGCCCCCGATCATCCCAAAATCAAATCGGTCACCAAAGTTTACGACAAGATGGCCGCCAACCCTCGCTTCCGTTTCTTCGGCAACGTGGAATTTGGCAAGCACGTCACATTGGCCGATCTCAAACAGCACTATCATCAAATTCTTTACGCCACCGGCGCGCAAACCGATCGGCGTATGGGCATCCCCGGCGAAGACCTCAAAGGCAGTCACCCGGCCACCGAGTTCGTGGCCTGGTACAACGGCCACCCCGATTACCGTGATCTGCAATTCGATCTTTCGCAGGAACGAGTCGCCGTTGTGGGCGTGGGCAACGTCGCCATCGACGTGGCCCGCATCCTCTGCCGCACTCCCGAAGAACTAGCCGCCACCGACATCGCCGATCATGCGCTCGAAGCCCTGCGGCATAGCAAAGTGAAAGAGGTGTATTTGCTGGGGCGGCGCGGGCCGGTGCAGGCCGCCTTCACCACGCCCGAAGTGAAAGAGGTGGGCGAAATGGCCGACGCCGACACCGTGACTCAGCCCGATGAAATGGCGCTCGATGATTTAAGCAAAGCCGAACTCGAACGAGCCAACGACCGCGAATTGAACAAAAAGGTGGATTACCTGCGCGAGTACGCCGCGCGCCAGCCCAAAGGCAAATCGCGCAAACTCACCATCCGCTTCCTCGTCTCGCCTGTGGAACTCTGCGGCGACGAAAACGGAAAAGTAGTTGGCATGCAATTGGTTCGCAACCGGCTCGTAGCCGACGACAAAGGCTCGCTGAGCGCCAAAGCCGCCGATCAGTTCGAGGAACTGTCGGTCGGCCTCGTCTTCCGGTCGGTGGGCTATCGCGGCGTCGCCCTCCCCGATGTTCCCTTCCACGACAAGTGGGGCGTCATCCTCAACGAGAAAGGCCGCGTCGTCGATCCCGAAACGAAACAATCGCGCGTGGGCCAATACACCTCCGGGTGGATCAAGCGCGGCCCCAGCGGCATCATCGGCACCAACAAACCGGACTCGGTGGAAACCGTGAACTGCATGTTGGAAGATTTGGGCAGCGGCGCGATTCTGCAACCGGCCCACCCCGAAGCGGCCGCCGCCGAAGCACTGGTGCGCGAACGCCAGCCCCAATACATCACTTACGCCGACTGGCTGAAACTCGACGAACTGGAATTGGCGAACGGCAAAGCGCAGGGCAGGCCGCGACTCAAATTCACTCGCATGGAAGATATGTTGAAGGCATTGGGGAAATAGCCAACCATCTCCGCGGACAAAAAACGCCGAGAGCCTCTTCAGCCCTCGGCGTTTTTCATTCCTCAACCCCAACTCAAACTCAAACCCCCACCCTCCCTAGGGCAATCGCATCAAAAGTGGGGTAAAACAAGGCTATCTCCTCTTTTCCTAGATAGCCTTGTTTTACCCCACTTTTGATGCGATTGCCCTAACTTGAGTCGATACACGCTCCAATTCCCAACCCCGACTATAATATCCCCATGCAGATCCTCGCGGTGGACATTGGCACCGGCACGCAGGATGTTTTTCTTTTCGATCCCGCGCTCGACATTGAGAACGGCTATAAGCTGGTGATGCCCTCGCCCACGATGATCGTCCACCGCCGAATCAAAGAGGCCACCCGGCGCGGCGACGATGTTTTGCTCACCGGTTTCATGATGGGCGGCGGCCCCAGCCAGTGGGCGGCGCGCGATCACGTTCGCGCCGGACACAACCTCTACGCCACCATCAGCGCCGCGCGCACCTTCAACGACGATCTGGAATACGTTCGGCGCGAGATGGGCATTGAGATTGTGAGCGAAGATGAAGCCAGCACCCAGCCGGTGGCCGTGCACATTGAGCTCAAAGATTTCGACCTCGCCTCGCTGGTTGCCGCCTTTGCTCCCTTCGGCGTTAGACTTAACCCCGACGCCATCGGGGTGGCCGTCTTCGATCACGGCGACGCGCCGCCCGGCTATTCGGATCGTCAGTTCCGCTTCGATTACCTCGACCGCCGCATCCGCGAACTCAACCGCCTCTCCGCCTTCGCCTATCCGGCGCAGCACATCCCGCCGATCATGACTCGCCTGCAATCGGTGGCCTCATCGTACGGCGGCCCGGCCCCGTTGGTGGTGATGGACACCGCGCCCGCCGCCGTGCTCGGCGCAATGTTCGATCCGGCGGCGGCTTCCCGCCCGCGCGCCATCTTTTGCAACGTGGGCAACTTTCACGTCCTCGCCTTCCGAATGGGGCCGCGCGGCGTCGAGGGAGTCTTCGAGCATCACACCGGCGAAGTCGATCTGCCCAAACTCGATTCATTGATCAGCCGCCTCGCCGATGGCGCCCTGCGTCACGCCGATGTGTTCGACGACATGGGGCACGGTGCGCTGATGTATTCCGCCGACCCCCTGCCCGCGCCGCCGCTCATCGTCACCGGCCCGCGCCGCAGTCTCATGCGCAGCTCGATCCACAAACCCTACTTCGCCGTTCCCTTCGGCGACATGATGATCGCCGGGTGTTTCGGCGTCCTTTCGGCAATGGCCGATGTTCTGCCCAGCGCCGAAATCGGCCTTGCCATTCGCCAATCGCTGAACGGCAAAGCGGGCAAACCGCCGTGGGAAAACGATGAAGGATGAATGCGGAATGCCGGTTCATCCTTCGCGGACAACCCCAGCCGAGACTCAACATGATATGAGGGTTGATTACATCATCCGACTCTGGTAGAATCTCGCCCACACAATCAGGGCGTTGTACCCTTCGCCCGAAATTCCTCACAAGCAAGAAAGGGCTTGACTCCATGAAGGTGCTTCTACTTAAAGACGTATATAAACTGGGCCACGCCGGCGACGTGAAAAAGGTCGCCGACGGATACGCGCGCAATTATCTTCTGCCGCGCGGCATGGCGGCGCTGGCCACGCCCGGCGCGGTGAAACAGGCCGAGACTCTGCGCGCCGCCGCCTCCAAACTGCGAGCGAAGATGAACGCCGAACTCGGCGGGCTGGCCGAAAAGATCAACGCCGCCAAGTTGTACTTCGGGGCCAAGGCCGGTGAGACGGGTAAACTCTACGGCTCGATCACCACTCAGCACGTGGCCGAAGCGCTGAGCAGAGAGCTCGGCGAAACCATCGATCGCCGCATCGTCGTGCATCAGCCCATCCGCGAGTTAGGCAGCTACAAAGTGCCGGTGCGTCTCACCGCCGATCTCATCGCGCACGTCGCCGTCACCGTGCATCGCGAAGGCCAAGCGCCCGAAGCGCCCCCGGCGCCCGCGCCCACCGAACCGCAAACAGAGGCAGTGACAACCGAGTCGCTCGTATCCGAATAGAGAAACAAATCCTTACACCGCAGAGAGCGCGGAGTCCGCAGAGATGATTTTGATCTCCGCGCTCTCTGCGCTCTCGGCGGTTAATTTTCCATTTGCCTTTCGGGCAAAACTCGTTTAACCTCGCATCATGCTTGAGGCCATTGGCGCAACCCTGCGCGCGGCGCGTGAAGCGCGCGGCTGGACAATCGAAGAAGTGGAAAAGGCCACGCGCATTCGCGCCCGGTATCTGGCCGCGCTCGAAGCGGGCGAGGTCGATTCGCTCCCCTCGCCTCTGCAAATGCGCGGCTTCCTCCGCAACTATGCCCAGCACCTCAACCTTAACCCCGATCAAGTGCTGGCCCAACTCGACGAGGCGCTCAAACCCGCTCGTCGCGGACTCTTGCCTTCGCTTCAACCGCGCGGCAAAAGCCAAACGCGCGCGTCGGCCAAAACAACGGAGTCGGCTTCCCCCACATCGCCAGTCGCCTCCGTGCGCCGCCTCCGCCGCCTCTTCACTCCCGATATTTTGATCGCCGCCATTGCCATCGCCGTCGTCATCGGATTCTTCGTGTGGGGCGGACTGCGTATCGCTAACACCGTGCTCAACCCGCCAGCCGTCACCCCCACACCCGAAGTGCTCGGCCCCACCAACACGCCCACGCCCACCATCATCTCCGGCGTCACCCCCAGCGCCACGCCACTGCCGCCCGTCGTCAGTTTCTCCAACGTTCAACTCGCGCTCGTCGTCGAGCGGCGCACATTCGTGCGCGTGCTCACCGATGGCGCAGTGGCCTTCGAGGGCATTCTGCTCCCCGACGAGCGCCGAGAGTTCGTCGCGCAATCGGTGGTCGAAGTGACCACTGGCGACGGATCATCGGTGCGCGTGATTCTGAATCAGCGCGACCTCGGGCTGATGGGCAATCGCGGCGAAGTGATCACCCGTCAATATCTCCCCACCGGAATAATCACGGTGACGCCGACGATCACCCTCACCCCCACCCTCACCCTCACCCCCTCCGAGACTCCCACACCCACGCCGTCACTCACCGCCACACGCGCGCCAACTGCCACGCGCAGGCCGTAAACAAGCAACTTCAAAAGATCAAACCCCAAATCTCAAAATTTGGAGTTTGAAATTTGGAATTGGAAGTTGTGCTCTATTGAGTTGGCAGGACAAAATCTGCGCCGATGATGACGCGCACATCCACGGCGCTGTTGGGGTCGTTCCCGGCGATGATGTTGGCCGAGGAAACGTGGAAGGTGTCGGCCAGCCATTTGGCCGTGTAGGGCTTGCCGGTGTAATCGTAGATCACCGTCGATCCAAAATCTGAGCGTTCGGCGTTGCCCACGCTGATGACGTTGAGGCCTTTGCCGCGCAAATAGTCGGCGGCGGAGGCGGCCAAGCCCGGAGTGGCGGTGCCGTTCAGCACTTCCACCCGCGCCGATTCGCTCGCCAGCAATTCTTCGGCGTTGGGCACGCTCAACTGCGGCGGCTCCGGCGTGTAAAACATCGTGTCGCGCAGTTCGCGGAACTTCTCGATGTTGAGCACCAACACTTGTTGAACGCCGTCGGGGCTGTAAATTTCGGCGATGTAATCCTGATCGATGACCGCCGTTTGAATCTGGTCGCGCGGAATTTCGCTGGCGAGCATGGACAGGCTCACCATTTGATCGAGCGACAGATTGGTGGTGTAACTGCCGCTGAGGGTGCTCACCAATTGCGGCGCTTTGCCGATGAGCACCGGCATCATGTTCGCGCTCAATACTTTATCGCGCACGGCCATGACTACCATTTGCTGGCGCTCGGCGCGGCCAAAGTCGTCGCCCAGCGTGTGGCGCGTGCGGGCAAACTTGAGCGCGGTGCGGCCATCGAGGTGCTGCGGCCCGGCGGCGAGATAAAACGGATCGTATCCGTAACAGCAATCGGGATATTCGGGATCGCTGATGTCGTAAGGGTTATCGACGTCGATGCCGCCGATGAGATCGATGAGCGACTCGAAGGCGGTGAAGTTGATGCGCACGAAATAGTTGACGCGGATGCCGAGATTCATCTCGACGGTGTCCATCGCCAATTGGGGGCCGCCTCCGGGCAAATGGTAGGCATCCCCTTTGAAGTTGGCGGTGGTGATCTTGTCTTTGTCGGGGAAGCCGGGTATCTCGACATACAGATCGCGCGGGATAGAGAGGATGCCCGCCGTGCGCCCCACCGGATCGACGGTGACGAGCATCATCGAGTCGGTGCGATAGGCGGTGTCGGTTTCCACCTCGCGCTGATCGATTCCCATCACCAGAACGGTGACGCGATCGGTGCCATTCCACGGCTGGGCGTCGATGCTCGGCGCGACCCCGTTTCCGTTTTCGCCGGGGGCGAGCGTGCCTCCAATGATTTCGCCGTTGCCGGAGACGAGCGGGCCATCCACACCGCCGCCGCCGAATGAGGCCACGAAGTCGCGCACGGTGATGTAAACGAGGTAGGCCGAGAAGAGGGTAGCGAGCAAAAAGAATGCGCCCAACGCGCCGACGGCCCAGTTGGGCAGGTGCGATTGTTTGCGGCGGCGCGAGGCGGCGCGTGGAATGTTGGAAGCGCGGCGATTGTCCATCGGCGAAAAATTATAGCAGAGGGGAAGCCTGCAAGAATTGTTCCCACTCGGAGAGGCGGGAGTTGAGGTCGCTTTCGACCTGCGCGTATTCTTCGCCGAGCGCGCGAACCCGCGCCACATCCGCCCCGGCGGCTTCGAGGTCGGCGGCGATCTCGGCCAGCCGTTTTTCGAGCGAGTCGATCTGCGCTTCGAGTTCCTGTATACGCTGTGCCCGCTTGCGCTCGTCGGGTGATGGCCGGTTGCTTGCCGGTGGCCGTTTCCCCTCATCTCCCTTTCGGTCTCTACCTTCCGCCTTCTGATTTCTGACTTCTAACTTCTGACTACTATCTACTGGCTTCTGACTCCTGTGCTCCACAAACTCCCGATAACTTCCTCGAAACACTTCGAGCCGCCCCTCTTCGAGCGACCAGATTTGTGTGGCGAGCGCGTCGATGAGATAGCGGTCGTGCGAGACGAGCAGAATCGTGCCATCGAAATCGGAAAGCACGGCTTCGAGAATCTCTTGCGATGGGATGTCGAGATGATTCGTCGGCTCGTCGAGGAGGAGGAAGTTTGCGCCTTCGAGCGCGAGTTTTGCCAGCGCCACTCGCCCGCGCTCGCCGCCCGACAGCACCTCCACTTTCTTGAACACGTCGTCGCCGGTGAAAAGAAACTTGGCCGCGTAATCGCGCGCCGCGCCCAACGGCATCTCCCGCGCCGATTGAATCTCTTCGATCACCGTGCGCTCCGGGTTTAGTCCTTCGTGCGCCTGCGCGAAGTAGCCGATCTTCAGACTCGCGCCGAGCCGCACCCGGCCTTTGAGCGGCGGGAGTTGGCCGAGCAGAGTCTTGAGAAACGTCGTCTTGCCCGCCCCGTTGGGGCCGATGAGCGCGGCCACTTCGCCGCGCCACAGCAAAAGATCGGGCGCGGCAAAGAGCGGCTTGCCGTCGTCGTGATAGCCGATGACAGCGCCGTGAGTTTCCAGCACGCGGTCGCCGGAGCGGAGATCGGTTTGGAGTCGAAGTTTGAGTGTGTCGAGTTCGCGCGGGCGCTCGACGAGTGCGCCATCGGCGGCCTTCAGCCGTTCGAGCCGCCGACGCCGCCCTTTGGCTTGCGCTGTGTTCTGTCCGGCAATGTTGCGGCGGATGTAATCCTCCTCTTTCGCCATCGACTCTTGCTGGGCCTCGTATTCGCGCACTTGCCGCTCGCGCCGCTCGGCGCGTTGGACGACGAACGCGCTGTAGTTGCCGCTGTATTCGTCGAGGCGCGCCGGAGTCATGTCCCAAATTTTGTTCACCGCTTCGTCGAGAAAGTAGCGGTCGTGCGAAACGATGAGCGCCGCTCCGCTCCACCCGCTCAGAAATTCCTCCAGCCATTCCACCGCGCGAATGTCGAGATGATTCGTCGGCTCGTCGAGGATGAGCAGATCGGGGCTTTCGAGCAGAAGCCGCGCGAGCAATGCCCGCGTTTTTTGCCCGCCCGAAAGTTGAGCGACGGGGCGCTGATAATCGTCGGCGTCGAAGCCGAGACCGGCGAGGGTTTGTTTGATTCGCGTTTCGTAGGTGTAGCCGCCGTCGCGTTCGAACTGCTCTTGCAGATGGCCGTATCTTTCCGTCGCCGATTCAAACTTCGCCGCGTCGGCCATCTCGTGTTCGAGTCGGCGCAATTCAGATTCGGTTGCCAGCAGATCAGAGAATGCGGTGAGCATCTCGGCCCAAAGAGTGACCCCCACCCCTGCCCCTCCCCCGTCGGAGATTTCACCGACAGGGGAGGGGATAGCCTCTTGCGGAAGGAAACCGACTCTCAACCCGCGCGCGCGAACGATCATGCCGCCCGATGGATCTTCGAGTCCGGCGAACATGCGGAGCAGAGTCGTTTTGCCGATCCCATTTGGCCCGACGATTCCGATGCGCGCGCTGTGCGGCACGGCCCCGCTGAGATCGCGGAACACATCACGGGGGCCGAATGATTTGGAGAGAGAAGAAAAGTTGAGGAGAGGCATCGGCGCGCGCGAACACAAAAACCTCCCGACTGCCGGGAGGTCATTTGCCGCTGAATCAAGACTGCAATTCCAGTTTCAACCTTTCGAGCAGATTCGCCAGCGCCGTATGATAGCCGGGCAAGTGCGCGTATATCTCATCCGCCATTTCTTCATCATAAATATGCGTGGTGCGGTTCCGATCTTCCAGCATATCCAGCCACAATCGATCGTCGCCAATCCAGCCTAACTTGAAAGCCGCCCTCACAACCTGCTTGGGCGAAGCGCCGCTGTCGACCCCTGCGTTGCGCATCACACGCGCCGCCGTCTTCCATGCCAACTCGAAAGAGAACTCAAATCGCTGAATAGCCGCGTCTCGAACCAGATCTGATTTTGGTTCGGCCAATGCGCCCTTGAGCCGCAACAGTGCAGACGCAAAGGCGGTCAAATCCACTTCGTCGCTGGCAGTCATCGTCATCTCCTCAGCATACTCTTCCAGCGCCGCCGCCGGAACAATCGGCCGCGCGCCTCTGAGCGCCGATTTGCGAAAAGCCTCCGGCGTTGCCGCGAAATCGACAATGTCAAAAGTGTGGAGTGTGGGCAGATCGTCCAATTCCTCGCGGATTGCCGCGATCACTTCGCTCTTCAACGGCTCCGGCCCCACGACTCCCACATCCCAATCGGAGCCGGGTTGCATGTGGCCGGCCACGCGTGAGCCAAACAACACTGCGCCATAATGCGCGGGCAGAAGTTTCCTCAATATCCGCGCCACCTCGGCAAAATTCGGAGCGGTTGCCATACTGCAAGTATAATACCACCGATGACTCCGCCCCCTCCCGAACGCCGCCCTGCGCTCATTGTCGCTTCCATTGCGCTCGCCCTCGTCGGATGGGCAGGCCTCATCGCCCTCGCCAACCTTACTCTGCCCACCGTTGGCCCGCGCTGGCTCTTCTTCGCCGCGTGGCTCACCGCCCTCACCGGCACGGCCATTCCCTTCGCCCGCTACCTCAACCAGCGCTTCGCCAAAACCGTGCCGCCCGACTCCGTGCTCCTCCGCCAATCCATTTGGGTCGGCCTCTTCGGCGCAACGTGCGCCTGGCTGCAGTTGGGCCGCGCCCTCAACTGGGCCGCCGCCCTCCTCCTCGCCGCCGCCTTTGCCGCCATCGAAGCCTTCCTCATCCTCCGCGACCGATCCAAACGCCCCTTCGATGACTCTGCGACACCTCCCAAGCGTTGAGACTCTTCTCGGCTCGGCCACCGATCTGATCGACGCCTACGGGCGACCGCTCACTCTCGACGCCCTCCGCGCCGCGCTCGACTCGGCCCGTGTTGCGATTCGCGAGGGGAAGCCGACCCCCGACTCATCCCAACTCCTCTCCGCCGCCCGCGCCGATCTCGAACACCGAACGGCCCCCACCCTGCGGCCTGTCATTAACGCCACCGGCGTGATTCTGCACACCAACCTCGGGCGCTCGCTCCTCTCCGATGAAGCCGCCGCCGCGCTTGTCTCCGTCTCTCAACATTATTCGACTCTCGAATACGATCTGGCCAAAGGCGAGCGCGGCAGTCGGAGCGCCCACGCCGAACGACTGCTCGCGCAAGCCACCGGCGCAGAGGCGGCATTGGTGGTGAACAACGCCGCCAGCGCGTTATTGCTGGCCCTCAGCGCACTCGCGAAGGGCAAAGAGGTGATCGTTTCCCGCGGACAGTTGGTCGAAATCGGAGGCGGCTTTCGCGTGCCCGATGTGATGAAACAATCGGGCGCGAAACTGGTCGAAGTTGGAACAACGAATCGGACTCACCCCCGCGATCTCGCCGACGCCATTACCCCAAAGACGGCGGCTCTGCTCCGCGCCCATCACTCCAATTTCAAAATCGTCGGCTTCACCACCGAACCGACTCTCGACGAGATGGCCGCCATTGCCCGCGAGCACAATCTGCCGGTGATCGACGATCTCGGCTCCGGCGCGTTGCTCGACACGGCGGCGTTCGGCCTCGCGCACGAACCGATGGCGCAAGAGAGCGTGAAGGCCGGAGCGGCGCTGGTCATCTTCAGCGGCGACAAATTGCTCGGCGGCCCGCAGGCCGGAATCATCGTCGGGCAGAAGGCGCTCGTCGAAAAACTCAAAAAGCATCCGCTGGCTCGCGCCCTCCGCGCCGACAAACTCACGCTCGCCCCGCTCGCCGCGACTCTTCTGCATTACTTGAAAGACGAAGCGACTCGCAAAGTTCCGGTGTGGCGAATGATCGCCGTGCCGTTGAACGAAATCGAAACGCGCGCGCGCCGCTGGGCCGAGTCGTGGGGCGGCTCGGTGATCGACGGGCAATCCACGGTGGGCGGCGGAAGCCTGCCCGGCGAAACCCTGCCCACCAAACTGGCCGCGCTCGCCGTGCCCTCGCCCAATAGATTCCTCGCCCGACTCCGCTCGGCCTCGACGCCGATCATTGCCCGCGTCGAGGGCGATCTCGTCGTGTTCGATCCGCGCACGGTGAGCGAGAAGGAAGAAGAAGAAATGGTGAAGAGCGTTGGCTTGGCTTTGTTTCACCCCCTCATCCCCAACCCTTCCCCGTAGGAGGAAGCGAGTCCCCTCTCCCGCAGGGAGAGGGCTAGGGTGAGGGTGAGGGAATAATCTCTGCGCTCTCCGCGTGCTCCGCGACTCGGCGGTGAAATCAAACTCAAACAAGGATCAACTATGAAGTCAGATTTAGATCGTCTTATGTCCGAACGCAACTTCGATGCGCTCATCGTCACCGGCCCCTCGCACGCCAACCCGACGATGTATTACCTGATCAACGGCGCGCACGTGGGCGAAGTGACCACGGTGATCAAAAAGCGCGGCGAGGCGCCGATCATCTTTGCCAATTCGATGGAACGCGACGAGGCGGCCAAATCCGGGCTACAGGTTGTGGATCGCAGCCAGTTCGATCCGCTGAAGATGCTCAACGAGGAGAAGGGCAACGTTTTGCGGGCGCGGGCGCGGCTGATGGGCCAGATGCTCGACTCGCTCGGCATGGCCAAGGGCCGCGTGGCCGTGTACGGCAAAGAGGAGCAGGGCGCGGCGTTTGCATTGTGGAATATGCTGATGTCGATTCACCCGAACATACAGATCGTCGGCGAGTACAACAACACGATCTTTGATCGCGCGTGGTACACCAAAGACGCCGACGAGGTGGCCCGCATCCGCGCGGTGGGGGAGAAGACGATGACCATCGTGGGCAAGGCTTGGGATTATCTCGCCAGCCGCCGCGCGAAAGACGGCGTGCTTCTGAAAGACGACGGCTCCCCGCTCACGGTGGGCGATATGAAGAATCAAATCCGCCAGTGGAGCGTCGAGCAAAACATCGAGCATCCCGAAGATTTTATTTTTGCCGTTGGGCGCGACGCAGGTGTGCCGCATTCGCGCGGCACGGAAACCGATGTGATCGAACTGGGCAAGACCATTGTGTTCGACATCTTTCCCTGCGAGGCGGGCGGCGGCTACTTTTTTGACTTCACGCGCACGTGGTGCGTGGGCTTTGCCCCGCCCGAAGTGGAAAAGGTTTACAACGAGGTGCTGGAAATTTTCAATATCTCCACTGACTCGATGCAAGCCGGAGCGCCGTGCGGGCAATACCAACGCCTGACCAATGATTATTTCGAGAAGCGCAGTCACCCCACTACGCGCAGTCATCCCAAGACAACCGAGGGTTACGTGCACAGTTTGGGGCACGGCGTGGGTTTGCAGGTGCACGAACGGCCCTCGCTCGCCGATTACGAAGGCAACACCGACGCGCTCGAGCCGGGAGTCGCCATCACGGTGGAGCCGGGCCTGTATTATCCCGACAAAGGCTTCGGCGTGCGTATCGAAGATTTTGTGTGGCTCAACCCGCAGACGAAAACACTGGAGACGATTGGGGAGTTTAGGAAAGATTTGGTGATTCCGTTGAGGGGATAGCGGTTAATTGCGCTAGAGTTCACTCATGGGTTACTGCCTGAAAATGCTTCGGCAGTTATAATTCGTTGCGCAGCAATACAGCTATGCCCATCTCCCTCCGCCCCGCCACCCCTCACGACTCGCCCGCCGTCTTCGATGTCTTTCTCCAATCCATCAACGATCTCAGCCAGCGGCTCGGCGTGCAAGCCATCACCGACGGCAACGACCCGGCAGTGATCGCCTCGCTGTGGGAAACCCGTAAGCCCATGTGGGAACACCTCGCCCGCACTGCCGAACAGTTTTGGCTTGCCGAGGAAGACGGCCACACCATCGGCTACGCGCGCAGTATTTTGCGCGACGGTTGCCGCGAGCTCACCGAATTCTTTGTGCTGCCCGGCAAGCAATCGGCGGGCGTGGGCCGCGAACTCCTCTCGCGCGCCTTCCCGCGCGATGGCGCAACCCACCGAGTCATCATCGCCACCACCGATCCTCGCGCGCAGGCTCTCTACCTCAAAACCGGCGTGTACGCCCGCTTTCCCATTTACTATTTCTCGCGCTCCCCCGAGCCCGTCTCCGTTTGCACCGATCTCGCCATCGAGCCGCTCGCCGAATCACCCGAAACCTTCACCGCGCTCACCGAGATCGATCTGGCCATTCTCGGCCACCGGCGCGACATTGATCACGCCTGGCTAATGGCGGATCGAAACGGCTTCCTCTATCGCCGCAACGGCAAAGCAGTCGGATACGGGTACACCGGCCACCGGCGCGGCCCGTTTGCCGTGTTGGACGCCGACGACTTCCCTGCCGTTCTCGCTCACGCCGAAACCTTCACCCACTCGCTCGGCCTCAGCGACTTCGGCATGGAAACGCCGCTCATCAACAAAGCCGCCGTCGATTACCTGCTGGCTCGCGGCTGCAAAATGGATGCCTTCTTCGCTTTCTTCATGAGCGATCATCCCTTCGGCAAATTCGAGAACTACATTCTCGCCAGCCCACCCTTCTTCTTCTAACAAAGGATGAATCTTGAAGGATGAAGACCGCTTCACTCTTCATCCTTCGCCCTTCATCCTTCATCCTGTGGCCTCTCTCCTCTCCGTCAACTCCGTCACCAAAACATTCGACAAGCGGGTCGTCGTGCGCGATCTGTCGTTCACCGTCGAGCCGGGCGAAATCTTCGGTTTGCTCGGCCCCAACGGCGCAGGCAAGACGACCACGATTCGCATGGCGCTCGACCTGTTCAAGCCCGACAGCGGCGCTATCGAAGTGTTCGGCGGCCCGATGGACGAGCGCAAAAAAGATCGCATCGGCTACATGCCCGAAGAGCGCGGGTTGTATGGGCACATGAAGTTGGCCGAGTGTTTGGAATACATGGGCGCGCTCAAAGGCCTGCCGGCCAAAGAGGCTCGCCTGCGGGTCGAGGCCGCTCTCAAACGGTTGAATCTGTGGGAGCATCGCAAGAAGAAGATCGAAAAACTCAGTCGGGGCATGGCGCAAAAAGCGCAGATCATCGCCGCCACCCTGCACGACCCCGATCTGCTCATCGTCGATGGGCCGTTCGCCAACCTCGACCCGATGAACATTGGCCTCATCAAGCATATTCTGCTTGAGATGCGCGCGCGCGGCAAAGCCATCATCATGTCCAGCCACCAACTGCACATCGTCGAATCGCTGTGCGACCGGATACTGTTGATCCACGGCGGTGGGCGTGTGGTGTACGGCGCACTGCGCGACGTGAAGCGGCAGTTCGCCGGGCGGGATGTGCTGATCGAGGGCGAGGGCGATTTTAGGGGCCTGCCCGGCGCGGCGGCTTGCGCACAGATCGCCGAGGGCGAGTGGCGGCTCACCCTGTCCGAGTCGGCCACCCCCCCGCCAGTTGTTCCGCGCTATTGCCGCGCGATCCGATCAGCCAGCAATTCCTCTCTTTCCGACATGAGGCGCGCATTGGCCGAAGAATATGCCTATGACACCCTCGATCTGACGCTCACCTCAATCAGTGTCGAAGCCATGCTGACCGGCAAAGCCCTTGGGGTGATGGCCGCCGCATTCACCCCTTTCCTTCCCGGCGCAATTCTGATCGCATTCGGCCTTCCGTTCTTGGCGTTGAGCCCCGCCGTGTCGGACATCGGCCTGTCGCTTTGGCCCGTGATTCGCATCGTTGCCCTGAGCGCCGCCCTCCTCCCTCCGGCCTTCGTCGCCAGCGCCGCGCTGGCCATGACTCTCGACTCCCTCAGCGATCTTTCGGATCGGGGCGAGCAGATACTCAGCGTCGTCGCCAGCGTCTTTGGCATCGTCGGAGTTCCCGTGCTGGCCATTGCCTTTTCCGCGCCCGACAGCCTGCTGGCCGTATTCTTCAGCCTCTTCCCGCTCATTGGCTGGGTGAGCAGCCTCGAATTGAAGCCCAGCAAACTGCCCGCGCCGGGCGTCGTGATCTCCAGCAATGCGGCCCCGACAAGCCGGTGGCGTATGTGGATCAGGCATCGCTGTTGACTGACTTTCCTGAAGGCCTCATGCCCGATCAACTGCTGGCTTACCCCGACGAAGCCGCCGCGCGCGCCGCCACGGCCTCCGGCGAGATCGCCGGTTACTACCTCATCCCGCGCAACTTCATCGCCGCCGGCGTGATCACTTTCTACTCGCCGGAGAATGTGCAATATGTGGAAACCGACGCGCAGATCGAGCGGCTGATCATTTTCAACTTGGCATTGGCCGATGGGGAGGCCGTCGCCCGCCGGGCCGCCGACGGCCCCACGTTTACCTCCCGCATCATCGAACTGCCCCCAAGGCCGGGCGGCATCGGCAGTTTCTCTTTCAGCCATCTCATGTTGGCGATATACATTTTCATGGCCGCCACAACCATTACCTCGACCGCCGGAACATTGCTTGCCGCCAACATCGCCCGTGACCGTTACGGGCGCGTGCTGGAAACGGTGTTCGGCGCGATCTCGCCCATGCAGTTGCTGGCCGGAAAATTCACCGGCCTCGTGACGGTGAGCCTCATTGAAATGCTGGCGTGGGCGGGCTGGGTGGGGGGCCTCAGCGGCAGAGCCATCCCCGATGCCGACCCGGCGGCCTTCACAACCTCGCTCGCGGGAACGCGCACGCCGGGGCCGGGGTTCGATCTTTTTGCTGATATGTTCACGGCGATGGGCCAGCCACTGCGACAGGCTACCTTCACGGATTATGCGGCGGCGGTCCTCTCGTTGTTCGGATCGTATCTCGCCTATGCCGCCACCTCGGCCATCTTCGCCGCGTACGCGCGCGACGGCGAGCAGGCCTCTCGCATCCGAGGCGCCATGGCATTGGTGGGTTACATTCCGTTGGTGTTCGCGGGCGAATTGCTCCGCGGCGCGCACGGGCGCAGTGGCGGTGGCCCTCAGCATCTTCCCGCTGTTCGCGCCCACGACGATGATCGCGCGCATCTTCATCGCCGGAGGGGCGCCGTCGTGGCAAATAGCCGCCGGGCTGGCGGCCTCGCTGGCGTGGGCGTGGCTGATGCTGAAATGGGCAACACGAGTCTTCAACGCTCACTCACTGCTCGACCCGCGCCCGCTGCATTCGATAGTTTGGCAGTGGTTGAAACGCGCGGCGCCCGGAAGGCTGGATCAAAAAAGCCGGGCCAATCGCTGAGGCCCGGCTTTTGCTCAGAGAGAAGCGTTCAACTCTTCCCTCACCGTGCGGTAAAGAGTCTCCGCTTTCAATTCTTGCAGAGTCAAACAATCACAGCCGAGATGCTCGGCCAGTTTGCGCGCCAGGCCCTGATCGAACGCGGCATGTTCCATGTTGATCACCACACTGCGGATCGTCTCGTCGTGAATCTTTTCGGCGATGCGGTAGGCTTCCTCTTGCGGCGGCAGATCGGTCATGCTCACGTTGCCCGCGCCGTCGGTGAGCACAATCATCAATGGCATCACGTCGGGGTGCAGTCGCTTTTCCTGCGACAGAATTTTGTGAGCCATGGCCAGCCCGGCCGAGAGCGGGGTTTTGCCGCCCACGGGAATATCGGCCATAGCCTTCTGAGCCAGCAGCACCGAACTGGTGGGCGGCAGGATGAGCCGCGACTGATTCTTTTGGAAGACGATCAGCCCCACGCGGTCGCGCCGTTGATAGGCGTCGGTGAGCAGAGACATGATCGCGCCTTTGGTGGCGCTCATGCGCTCGGCCACGGCCATGCTCCACGAGGCGTCCACCACAAACAGAATCAGATTGGCGGCTTTGCGCACGCGGACTTTTTGCTGAAGGTCTTCGCGGCGAATGGCGAAGGCCACACGGGCTGCGCGGCGCTGAGGCTCGCGGCGCACTTGCATGGGCGCGGCGGCGCGCAGGGTGGCATCGAAAGCCACGTCGGAGGTTTTGCCGTGAGCCGGGCGGGCTTGAATGTATCGCCCGCGTTTGCGATCGGTTTTGGTGCGGCTGCGTTTGCCGCCGAGGTGGCGGGTGAGTTTGTCGAGCGGAGTGTTGAGGCGGCGCGGCATGAATTCTTCGCCGGCCTTCATCTTTTTGCCGCCTTCCCACCAATACGAATCGCGCGCGGAGTCCGATGCCTGCTGAGGCATGGGCTCGGCTTGCCCCATGTCGGGTGTTTCTTCGCGGGTCTCGCTAGCTACGCCCTGTTTTTTTTTACCGCCGACTTGTCCTCGCTGGGGGTGGGCTTGCCTTCGGTCGCGCCCGTGTCGTCGCGGATTTGTTCCATCCGCTCCTGCAAGTCGTACACGCTCACTTCAGTTTTTTGGAAGGGGCCGTGTTTGATGCGGTGCGGCAGGGCCAGCTCGGCGGCCAGCACGATGTCTTCGTCGGTGATGGCGATGCGCCCCATGAAGGCGGCCTGCGCGCGCGCGGCGCGAAGGATGACGAGGTCGGCGCGGTGGCCGTCCACCCCCATCGAGGTGGTGAGGGCGGCGATGGATTGCAGATCGCGTTGTGAGTAGGTCACCTTTTCGACGATCTTGCGCGCGGCTTCGATCTCTTCGGTGAGCTCTTTCTCTTTCGATTGCCATTCGGCAGAGAACGAATCAGGGTCGGCCTCGAAGCGGAGATTGCGCTCCATGATAGCGACGCGGTCAACGGGGTTGGTGAGGCCGTGTATCTCCACCGCAAAGGCAAAGCGGTCGAGCAGTTGAGGCCGCAGATCGCCTTCTTCGGGATTCATGGTGCCGACAAGGATGAAGCGCGCCGGATGCGAGAAGGAGATGCCTTCGCGCTCGACGACGTTGATGCCCATGGCCGCCGAATCGAGAAGAACATCGACGACGTGATCGTCGAGCAGGTTCACTTCATCGACGTAGAGCAGGCCGCGATTGGCGGCGGCGAGAACGCCCGGCTCGAAGTGGCGCTCGCCTTTTTGAATCGCGCGCTCGATGTCGAGCGTGCCGACGACACGATCTTCGGTGGCGGAGACCGGGAGGTTGATGAACGAGGTGCGTTTGGCGGCGGCGGGCAAGGAGCCGTTGGTGGCCCGCTCGTGGCATTCGGTGCACCACTGAGTTGGCTGGTCGGGATCACAACCGAAGCGGCAGTCTTTCACCACACGCACTTCGGGGAGGAGGGCGGCGAGGGCGCGGGCGGCGGTGGATTTGGCGGTGCCGCGCTCGCCACGAATGAGCACGCCACCGATGCGCGGATTGACAGCGTTGAGAATGAGAGCGCGTTTCATGCGCTCCTGCCCAACGATGGCAGTAAATGGGAAGATGGGGGGCATGTCAGTAGTCAGTGATCGGTGATCGGTAATTAGTGATCGGTGATCAGTGGTTACCGATCACTAACCACTGGTCACTACAGAGTGCGGTGAGATTATACCGCAATGGGTGAGGGGCGGTTGCGAGGCGCGAGTGATCGGCGTAAGATACAAGCACTACTCACAGAAAGGACTCATCCCATGCCTTTCGTTTTGCAAGTCGGCATCAGCGCATCGCAAGACCGGCTGGAGAATCTCATCGCCGAGCGATTGCAGCCCGGCGCGAACAAAGAAGAGATCGACAGCCGCATCTGGGATTTGTTCGGCGAGACGTGGGCGATCATGTTCACCGACCTGGCCGGGTTCTCGCGCCGCGCCGCCGAATACGGCATCATTCACTTTCTGCAAACCATTTACGAGTCGCAACGGCTGCTCGTGCCGTGCATTGACGATCACGACGGCATTTTGCTGAAGATGGACGGCGACAGCATGCTGGTCATCTTCCGCCGCGCCAGCAAAGCCATCGAGTGCGCCGTTCAAATGATGGGCGTGCTCAAAGGCTACAACGCGAGCAAACCCGAAACCGAACAGATTCTCCTCGGCGTGGGCATCGGCTACGGCTTGATGTTGCGCATCGGCGACACCGACGTGTTCGGCCCGCAAGTGAACGCGGCCAGCAAACTCGGCGAAGACACAGCCAAAGCCGGAGATATTCTCGTCACCGACGCAGTGGCCGAAGAAGCGAAAAGCATCGAAGGCTTGCGATTCGAGCCCATCGCCGCTATTCCGCCCGGCGCAAAATCTGCGTTCCGCCTCCTCTACGAAAACTGAATGCGACCGGCGCAACTTTGGCGCGCGATGGAACGCGCCGCGCAAACTATTGGCCGCTGGCCCGAATGGCGGCAATCGGCGCTCGGCCTCCTGCTCCTCATCCTGCCCGTTTTCCTCCACGCCCTTCTGCGCCCCAGCCTCATCGTCAACGGCAACGATCTGCTGATCTATTATTACTGGGAACACTTCACCCGTGAGCAGTTTGCCTCCGGCCACTTGCCGTTGTGGAGTCCGTACATCCTCGCCGGGTATCCGGCAGTGGGCAACCCGCAAGTGATGATCTTTTACCCTCCGGCGCTCGCCCTCCGGTTGTTGCCCCTGCACTATTCGTTCGGCGTCGGATACATGCTACACATGTGGTGGGCGGGACTCGGCATGTATTGGCTCGTCCGCTACAACGGCATCGGCGTGGGCGGGGCGTATGTGGGCGCGGTCGCTTTCATGCTCGGCGGCTTCATTGCCCCCCGCCCCGGGGCCGGGCACGTGGATTTGCTATACACGGCGTCATGGTTTCCGTGGGCGCTGGCGATTTGGCAACGGACTCTGCAAACCGGATCGCGGCGGACGATGACCCTCAGCGCCGCCGTCATCGGTCTGCAATTCCTCGCCGGGCACCCGGCCACCCTCGCCCTCACCCTCATCGCGCTGGTTGTCGCCACCGTTCACTGGGCCATCCCGCACATCCGAACCCGCGACTTGGTTCGACTCCTCAGCCGCGCCGGGCTGGCCGCGCTTGCCGCCGCCATCGTGTTCGGCGGATTCGCTTTTCAACTTCTGCCCACCATTCAACTTATCCGGCTGTCCACTCACGCCGCCGGACTCTTGCGTGATTGCGGCCTCCCCACCGCGCTCCAATTGCGCGACCTCGCCTCTCTCGCCCTCGCCAGAATTCCCTTCGATGTCTTCCTCCCATGGGAGCGCAACGGTTATTTCGGCGCGGCGGGCTTGGTGTTGGCTCTCGCCGGACTCGCCGCCAAAGAGTCGCCCGGCGCGCGATTCAAAACACTGCTCATCGCCTTCGCCTTCTGCGGATTGCTGTTCGGGTTCAATCCGCCGATCCCTTTCACCGATCAACGGCTGTTGCCGGGCGTGTCGTCGTTTCGCGTCCCGGCTCGTTTCATGCTCTTTCTCAGTTTCGCGGGCGCGGGCCTCGCCGCTCTCGGATTCGACTCGCTCATCGCGCGGATCACGGGAATGAACAATGGGCATCGAAGGGACAATGGGCTTAAGCCCATTGTTCGATCCATTACTGATCGCTGGCTATGGCTGTTTGCGTTGCTGTTGGCCGCACTTGCGATCTTTGCCGATCTCGTGCCGCGCAACGACTCGCGCTCACTGCTCTCGATCCTTGCCGGACTCTCCGCGCCACGATACGCAATGGCCGCTCTCGCGCTGTGGCATCTCAACCGGGCGCGCAACACACTTGCCATCGGCACGCTATTGCTCGTCTTCTACAGCGACCTGTGGTTGTTCAGCCGCGCCTTCGTTCAGCCCGTTCCGCTCGCCGCGCTGTCCAATCCCTCCGGTTGGATCGAGCCGGTGAACCCTGCCGAGTCGCGCGTCGTCGTCCTCCCCTACATGTTTGCCAACGGCTCGATGCAAACGCACACCGCCAACGCGCAAGGGTACGCATCGATCATTCCCTCAACGTATGCCGAGTTCAACAACCAAACGCCGCCCGAAGATCGTTGCGGCGCGGTGGAGCACGCCGACATTGCCCCCACCGATTCGCACCGCCTCAAACTATTGAGCGTGCAATACATCATGAACGCTCACGGCCCGCTCGACATCGGAGTGCCGCAAATGGTGAGCGGGCTGAATGCGTATGAACTTCCCGACTATTGGCCGCGCGCCGTTGTCGTGGGCCGCGTCATCATCGCGCCCACCGCGCGCGAGGCGTCGATCCTCGTGAACGATCCATCATTCGATCCGACGATAGCGGTGGTGATCGACACGGAGGCGGCCTCCCCGCCCGACTCGATGGGCGGCGACACCGACGGCGCGACGGCGCGCATCGTCGAATACACGCCGTTGCGAGTCGTCGCCGAAACCGAGTCGCCTGCGGCGGGGATGTTGGTGCTCAACGATGTGATGTATCCGGGATGGGAGGCCGACGTGAACGGGGAGCGCGCGGCGATCTATCGCGCCAACGGCGCGTTCCGCGCCGTGCCCGTTACGGCAGGGCGCAGCGTGGTCATCTTCACTTTTCACAGCGAGGCGCTGGCGATTGGGTGGACGATCAGCGGGGCGACGTGGACGATTGTGTTGGCGGCTGTGCTTGGGCGCGCAGTTGCGCGCGCACGGCGATGACGGTGTTGCCGATGAAGGCCAGCACTGCGATCACGTTGAGCATCCCGCCCCATATGCGCAGAGAGGGTTGAGCGGCAAGGTCGCCGACAAGGCGCAAGATGAGCGAGGCATGGAGCAGAACGAGGTGGCCGTAAAACGCCGGGCGATATACGATGGGGACGCCGACGATGGCGGGCATGATGATCGGCTCGTGGCCGAAGATCATCGAGAACACGAAGCCGAGCAGAATGGTGTGCAGCATCGCGTCGTAAAACGGCCCGCCGGAAAAATAGGGCGCCCACATCAGCCACAACGCTCCGGCGAATATGAGCCAGGCGTATCCGGGCAGAAGGCAGGCGGCGATGAATCGCGTCAGCCCTTTTTGCCGAATGGTGCGGTGGGCGATGTCGAAATAGAGCAGCCACGCGCCGAGGGCGATCAATCCTGCGCCGCTCAATTGCAGTCCGGCGCTGAAGGCGAACAGCGATAGTTTCAACCCGCCGACAAACAGCGCGACACACAGCAGAAATGTGATGCGCGAGACTCTGCCCAGCAAGAGAACGCGCCCAAGTTCCAATCGTTCGGCGGCGATGGTGACGACGAGGAATCCGATCCACCACGGAGTGGCTTGCGCGAGGGGGCGGCCTGCCCACCAGAGTCCGTTGCCCACCAGCCACAACACGGCCCCGCCGATCATTGTGAGTCCCGACCATTCGATCTTCGATCCATAGTGTTGATAGTATGTTGTGGCAAAGGCGATGATCAGCACAGCGCTGGCGAGGACAAACAACCCGCAATAGATTTCGGCGGGGAGGCCGAGCAGGAGAGCCACTGCCCCGAGCCCGCTGAGCAGGGGCGCGGCGAACGTCCAGCGTTTGCCGAAGGCGACAGCGCGTTCGAGGCTGATGACCACGCCGAGAAAGCCGGAGATCATCAGCGGGCCGTGCGCGGCGGGTTGCAGTGGCGGGATGGCCCAGCCAATGCGCACTAGCCCGGCCCACATCCCGGCGAGGAGGGCCAGCCCGCCGAGGGCGATGAACGGCATGTGTCGGGAGAAGTGGGTTGGTTTCATGGCGCGCGGTTGCGGCGGGCGATGAGACTCCAGATCACGACGAATGCGATCCGCCAGCCCAGCACGAACAACCCGCCGAAGGCGAGGGCGGCGGTGATGAAAGCGGTGGGCACGACGGCGCGGCCCAGCGCGTAAGATCGGAGGAGGAGGCCGAGCGGCGCGGCCACGAGCCATGTGTTGAGCGAGCGGGTGAGCAATGAACGGGCGGTGAGCGAATCGGCGCGGGGGAACGCGCCCAACAGCCACCCGGCGATGGCCCACGGCAGGGCGAAGATGGCGGAGGAATACAGCACTCCCCAGATCGGGTTGGCGGCGTTGATCAGTTCATGCTCGCGCTGGCCGAAGAAGATGAAGAGGATCATGGCCAGCAGATCGCCGGCCAGCAAAATGAGGGGCGCGGAGTATTTTTGGTGGAAAGGTTGTTTCATTGTTTCAGCATCAACAACAACATGATCACCGGCGTTTTGGCCCGCACGCTGTGCGGCAGGTTGGCCGTCATGCGCACCCATGTGCCGGGGTGAGCGTCCATCGCGTCACTGCCGAGCGTGAGGCGGGCCTCGCCGCTGAGGATGTGAATCACGGCGGGCACGGAGGCGGTGTGTTCCGAGAGTTCCTGCCCGGCGGCGAAGCCGAACAGCACCGCTTTCATTTTGTCGTCGTTGTGAATGGTGCGGCTGATGATCGAGTCCGGCGCAATTTCTTGCATCTGTGCCGAGAGGTCAATATGAAAGTAAGGGGCGCTCATACAATCTCCGTGTGTGTCGGCTGAGGCCGAAGTATAATCTGTTCCGCCCTATGTCCGCCATTCTCGCGCCCACGCTCGAACTGCTCCAGCGGCTCCCCTTGTTTGCCAGCCTGCCCGAAGTGGATCTCGTCGCTCTCTCGGAGCAGACGCGGGTGGATCGTTTCGAGCGCGAGGCGTTCATTTTCTATCAGGGCGATGTGTGCGACCGCGTGTGGCTGTTGCGGCAGGGGCAGGTGAAAATCGTGTATCACGAAGTTGACGGGCGAGAGGTGATTTTGGAGATGATCTCGCCGGGCGAGGTGTTCGGCGGCGCGGTGCTGTTCATGCCTCACCATCCGGCGACGGCGAAGGCGATGGAAGACTCCGAAACGATCAGTCTGTCGAGCGAGGCCTATCAGCAGTTTCTGTCCGGCCACCCGGCGGTGACGCTCCGGCTGATCCGCATGTTGGGCAATCGCCTGCATTCGATGATGGGGCTGCAAGTTTTGGCCGGCGAGCGGGTGGAGCGCCGCATGGCGCACATTCTGCTCAAGCTGGCGGATCGGCTGGGGCGCTCCGAGCCGGAGGGGATATTGATCACGATCCCGCTCTCGCGGCAGGATTTGGCCGATATGGCCGGCACCACGCTCGAAACCGCTATTCGCGCCATGTCCCGGTTCCGCGCGCAGGGCATCATCGAGACTCGGCGCGGCGGCTATCTCTTGATCACCAACATGGATAAATTGCGGCGGCAGGCTCAGCCCTCGTGATCGTCTGACTCCGGCTCCACGGCGCGTTTGCAAAACGGATAAAGGCCGCAATCGGGCGGCGATGTGTGCGGGAACTGTTTGCCGCAGTTGCGGCACCGCGCGATCTTCTCGTAGCAATACACTTCAACTTCGGGCTCTCCGCAGTGCGGACAGGGAACGTATTCGGGAAACGGGTCGGGAAGCGATAAGCCGGTAACCGGATCAACCCGCTCTTGCGGAACTGGTTGTGTGTCGGCCATGGATAGTCTCTCATTTCATGCTCTCTGCCCTGCTTGCGGCTTGCGTCATTGGCCGTGGATGACGACATGAACCTCGACGCGCATTTCGTCGAAGTTCATCACTTTGCCATTGACTTCGGCGGCGACTGATTCGGCCTCGGCTTTGTTCTCGAAGGCAACGATGCCCCCACCCATCGGTGTGTTGATGTCGCCTCTCACGTAAGTGGCGGTCTCCCCCCGGATCCATGCTTCGCTGTTGTAGTCGTGCACGAACCACGCCTTCACCACTTCGTTGGGGTGATCGAGGTGATAGATCACCATGTCAGAGATGTCGTCGAATTTGTGCGATCCGCCTTCGACGAGCAGGGTGGCGGCGGCGTATTTGGCTTCGCTGATGATCATGCCGCAGTTGTCGCACAAGTCTTGCCCATAGATGATCTCCGGCGGTTGAGGCTCGGCGGGCTGTTGGGCGCAGGCGGCCAGCGTGAGGCAAAAGGCAAGCAGGCAGAAGAATAGATTGGGTTTCATAGATCGCCGCGGCGGCTGAAGAGGGCAAAGGCCGCGCCGAACGACAGCGCGATCCATCCGGCGAGCAGGCCCAGCAACAGCGCGGGCAGGGCGTCTCCGAATTTGTAGAGGGCGAATTGCCCCGCTGCGCCGAGCGTGTCGAGTGTGGCGCGCAGGCTGTAGATCGCGCCCAGTTTGAATACTTGTAGTGGGTTGATGAGCAACATCCCCAGCAGAACGGTTGGGGTGGGGCGCAGGGTGAGGGTGGCGCCCACGAGGCCGATGTCGCCGAAGAAGACGAGGCCGAGCCACAGCAGCAGCGATGCGCCCATGGCGGTGGCGCCTTTGCGGGTGAGGGCGCTGATGATGAAGCCCAGCCCCATCGAGGCGAGGGCCAGCAGAACGGTGTATCCGGCGAGGGCGAGGTAGGTGAAGGCGTCGCCTTCGCTGGCCGAGGCGAGGGTGAGGGCGGCCAACCCGAAGCCGACGGCCAATGCGGCGGTGACGGCCATTCCGGAGCCGATCGCTTTTCCGAAAAAGACTTCGGCGCGATTCACCGGCTGGGCGAGGAGATACAGCAGAGTCCCGCGCTCACGATCTCCGGCGAGCGCCCCCGCGCCCACACTGAGTCCGAGCAGCGGCACAAACAACAGCAGGGCGTTGATGAGGCTGGCGGCGGTGCGCCCAAAGCCTCCCAACCCGCTGTAGCCGGAGGATGCGACGCTGGCTTGCGAAAGGGCATAGGCCAGCGCGGCAAACCCCACCGCGTAAAAGGCAAGCCATTTGTTGCGCAGGGCTTCGCGCAGTTCGCGCAGGGCAATCGTCCATAACAGTGTCAGTTCCATAATCGGCCTCGTTCCATCTCGAAGTCTTTCACAACGATGCCCTCTTCGGCGAGGCGGGTGAGGGGCTGAAGTTTTTGCTCGGCTTCGACGTAAACGACCACCGTGCCGCGCCCGTTGAGATGCGCGCACCAGCCTTGCCGCTCGAACACGGCGACGGCTCGCTGACGATCGCTTTCGGGCACCCAGAGCGTGAGTGTGGCGTGGGGGGCGAGTCGCAAACGGACTTCGCCGGGGGTGAGCGTCTCGATTACCCGACCGGATTCCATCACCAACACCCGGTCGGCGAGGGTTTCCACTTCTTCGATGCGGTGCGAGGCGAAAAGGATGGTTCTCTTTTCTTTGCGGAGCGCGGCGAGGAGGGCGAGATAATCGCTTCGCGCTTTGGCGTCGAGGTTGGCGGTGGGTTCGTCGAGCAGAAGCACGGGCGGGTCGGCGAGGAGGGCCACGGCGAGCGCGAGCCGCTGTTTGAGTCCGCCAGAGAGGGCCGGCACGGGTTTGCGGGCGTGCTCGGCCAGCCCCAGTTTTTCGAGCAGGGCGGAGATTCGGCCAACATCCACTTTTTTGAGCCGCGCATAAAATTCCATTGTGGCTTGCGCGGTCATATCGTAAAAGATCGCTTCTTGTGGAACGTAGCCGATGCACCGGCGGGCGGCTTTGCCGTTTCTGCGCGTGTCGTTGCCTTCGATCTCTGCGCGGCCCTCATAGTCGATGAGGCCGAGCAGGGCTTTGATGAGCGTGGTTTTGCCCGCGCCGTTTTCGCCCCACAAGGCCAGCGACTCTCCAGCGCGCGCCTCGAACGAGACGCCGTTGAGGGCGGCCGCTTTGCCGTAGCGTTTGACTAAATTTTCGACGCGCACCGCCGTTTCCAGTGGAGTGTTGACTGCCATTGACTCATTCAACCGCAGAGAGCGTGGAGAGGGCAAAGAGTCTTTGCGGCTCTCGCGCGCTTTGCGGTTCATAAAGGCCAGCCCGCCGCAGGCCACGCCCGCCGCCAGCAGTCCGAGTCCCAGCAGGGCCATGGGCGCGGGCGATTCTTGGGGGGCGAGGGCCGAGGGCGGAATGGCGCGGGGCGACATCATCGGAGTCTCGTCCACGAATTTGGGTTGAGGCTTGACGATGGGAAACGATGAGGCGGCGAACTCGATGGTTTGCGCGGCGGGGCTGTAGAGGATGGCGCGAAGCATCGGCTCGCGGTCGGTGAGGTTTTCGAAGAATCGCTCGGAGCGATAGGGCGTGTCGCCGTAGCCATCGGAGTCGGCGTCGAAGCCGGTGTAGTCGCTCCAGTAATTTCCGCGCCACACGTTCTCTCCGGTTTGGCCGCCGCCCTGTATCGCCATTTGTTCGACGTTCTCCCAAAAGGTGTTGCCCTCGAAGGTGTTGCCGCGAACGGCGGTGAGGAGAATCGCGCCCACGTCGTTGAAGGCGAAGATGTTGTCTCTGAAGAGGCCGTACCCCTGCGGGCTGAACGGCGTGCCATCCATGAACACTCCGGCGCGATTGTCCACGATCACGTTGCCGGTGACTTCGACGAAGTCGGCGTCTTTGAAGCCGAGCGCGTAGCCGCTGGGGCCGCGCTGTCCGCGAATGTCGTTATCGCGCAGGGCGACGTTTTTGGAATACATGACGAACAGCCCAACCGAGTTGTTGAGCACGCGGTTGCGTTCGATCTGCGCGCCGTCGCAATACATGAGGTGGATGCCGTAGCGCCCGTTCTCGAAAACATTGTCGCGCACGATCACTTCTTCGGAATACCACATCACCAGATCGCGGGCGTCGTGAACGTGATTGTTTTCGACGGTGACGCCTTTGCTGAACCACAGCCGAATGGCGTCGCCTTTGCGCCCGATGTTGAATTGCGATTTGCTGGAGATGTCGTTGCCGCGCACGACGGCGTTGTGGGCTTTGGCGACGAAGATGCCGAACAGCACTTCGCGCAGGCGGTTGTTTTCGGCAGTGATGCCCGGCGCGGTGAGGGTGATGCCGGAGTGATCGCGATCCGGCTCGATGCCGCTGTTGCGGACTTCGAAGCCGCGAAAGACGATGTTCGGGGCGTTGAGGGTGACAACCGTGCCCTCGCCGCCTCCGTTAATCACCGGCCAATCCACGCCTTCGAGCGTCACCGATTTTTCGACGACGAGGGTCGGATAGATTCCGCCGCGCACTTCGATGGCGTCGCCGTCGGCGGCGTCGGCCAGCGCGGCTTCGATGGTCGTGTAGGGGCCGGTGGGGGAGACGGTGAGGCGGTTGGGCGAGAGCGGTTGGGCGAGGGTGGGTTGAGCCGCCGCCAGCGCAATCAACATCCCCGCGGCGAGCAGTCGAAGGTTCATGCGCGAGGGGGCTGCGCGGCGGAGGCGGCCAACTTTTTGCGCGCGTCCACGATGGGTTTGTAGGCGGCGCGATGGAACCACAGGGCGATCAGCATCACCAATACGGCGAGGAGGGAGAGGTAGAAGCCGGGCTCAAAACTGGCCACGGTGCCGAACTGGCCGACGACTCCGGGCCCGAGGACGGGCGGGGTGAATGGCTCAATGGCGCCGCCGAGCGCCGACTTGGGATCGATGCTGTGGCCGTACTGATAGAGTATCCACCACAGGTCGGCGATGAAGACGACGGGGAAGCCCAAGGCTGGAAGGGCGAGCAGACCCGCCAGTTGGTTGTGGACGAACACACCGGCCATCAATAGGAAGCCAAAAGCGATGATGGAGATGAAAGAGATGGAGCGCTCGAAGCGCCCGCCCTCGTCGAGTTTGGGCATGCCGAGATAGTGATTGAGCGCGTCGATCTCGTCCACATCGCCGTCGAGCCGGTTGATGTACACATCCACTTTCAAACCTTTGGGGTATTGAGGCGCGTCCATGCGCATACTCCAATAGGGCAGGAACATGGAGATCATCAGCAGCAGCGCGGAGAGCATGAGCAGGGCGCTGGGCAGGAGGTAGTCGGTGAGGCGGCGGGTGCTGCCATCGGGGAGAAGGACTTTCACATCCGGATCGAGAAAGGATTGCATGACGGGGTGGCACGCTGACACGATGACAGGGTGACACGGCGGCGGACTGCTTTCACCGTGTCACCCCTTCATCTTGTCATTGTGCCATTACTTCGGCTCTACGAGGAAGTAGCCAAGCATCTCAAGGTGCAGGGCCGAGCAGAACTCGGTGCAGTAGAACACAAAGGTGCCGGACTTGTTGGCGTCGAACTCGATGGTCTGAGTCTCGCCGGGCTCAAGGCTCAGGTTGATATTATAGCCGCCCAGGGCGAAACCGTGTGTGGCGTCGCGGGTGCGCTCGAGGCTGGTGAAGTGCCAAACGACGCGATCGCCTTCTTCAATCTCCACGTGTTCCGGCGTGAAGTGTGAGCGGACGACGGTGGACCAGATTTCGACATTGCTGCCGTTGCGCTCGACGCGGGCGTTGGCCGGGTCGGTGACGGCATTGGGATCGACGCTCATCGTCTCAGGGTTCCAGCCGATCTCAGGATAGATCTCGAACGGCTTGAGTTTGTCGGCCTTGATGATCTGAGCGTAATGCGGCTCGGCCATGCCAATGGGCATGTCGTAGATCACTTTCATCTGGTCGCCGGTCTTGGTGATGTCCACCAGTTGGAAGTTTTGCGGGAGGAGCGGACCGACATTGGCAAAGCGATCGATGCTCCACTTGTTGAGGGCCACGACGTAGTTGCCGTCGGGGGAGGCGGTGTCGCCTTCGGCGGCGGCGATGTGGCCGATGTTGTACTGCACGGGCAGTTTCTGAACGAGCGTCCAGCCCTCTTCGGGGTTCTTGTCGTCGTACGGGCCGCCGAGCGTCCAGCGGGCCACCACCGAGTCGAGGAAGACGGAGGTGTAGGCGTAGCCCTTATCGTCGAAGACGGTGTGGAGCGGGCCGAGGCCGATTTCAACTTGCGCTTCCATCGCTTTGTCCAGCGGGATCACCGGCACGCCGTAGGTGTCGGTGTCGAGGCCGCCGGCCGCAATGGCGTCTTGAATCTTCTGGAAGGAGTAAACGGTGACGTGCGGGTCGAGCTTGCCGCCGACGACGATGAACTCGCCGCCCGGGGTCACATCCGAGCCGTGCGGGCTCTTGGGTTCGGGGGAGAAGTAGAGGATGCCCTCGGCGATGGCGGTTTCGAGGCGGATGACTTTGATGCCGTTGATCTCTTCGGCGCCGCCGGAGTTGGCCACTTCTTCAGCCTTCTTCCAATTGAAGATGTGCAGGTAGTCGGTGTCGTTCTTGGTGGTGCCAGCCTCGAACGGTTCGCCGCCGGACTCGATGCCGCCAGTCGCCATTTCACTGTTGATCGAGTTGCAGAAGAACCAGCCTTCGCTGGGGCCTTTGCCCGCGTCGCACAGGTCTTGCCAGTAGGGCGGCAGTTCGATCTGGAAGGACTTCGATTCATCCACGCGGCCCTTGGCGCGGTCGAACTTCCAGAAGGTGATCAGGCCGCGATACTTGGCTTGGTATTCATCGAGCGTCGCATATTCCCAGCCGATGGGGGTGGCGTACTGCGGGCCTTCGATGACGTATTCGGTGTTGGGGGTGACAAACGCGCCGCCGTGATCGCTGATGGCGTTGGGGTTCTTGATCAACTGCTTCGTCTCGAAGTCGCGCAAGTCAATCACTGCCAACCGGGCATTGGCTTTGTCATTGATGAAAAGGAACTCGCCATCGTACTCGCCGCCCGTTTCGGAGAGGTTGGGGTGATGGGTGTCGCCCCATTTGATCTCGTCGCCGTTGGGCATGAAGCCGCCGGCCAGCGTTTCATCGCCCGAGCCGCCGTAGCCGTAGCCCTGCCACGACTCGGGGGTGAACACGGCGATGAGTTTGAGGATGCGCATGGAGGGCACGCCGATGACCAGCACCTGCCCGCCCTGCCCGCCCGATGAGAACATGATGTAGGGATCGAGTTGGCCGGAGGGGGTGTAGGTTTTGAGGGCGGCATAGATGTCGTCCTGCGTGAGGCCGCGTTCAGCGGCGACAGCGGCGGCCTCGGCGGGCAGGCCGCCGCCGCCGGTGGCGGCAGGGGTGGGGGTGGAGCCGCCGCAGGCAGCTAACACGACGGTTAGCACAACCAGTAAGGGAATCAGTTTTTTCATTGGAAGCCTCCTTAGAATTGGGTTTTCGGGAAATGGATAACGGTGTCTGATTTGGCGCCCAGACTTGTCCGGATTGTTACACAAAGCACAAATAGGAAATATGACATTGATCATATTTGTGCTAGCGCAACAGGGTGATCGGAAAGGATGTGACTTTTGTGAGGTGAATGGGGTGACGAATTACCGAGCCGATTGAGGCGGGGCAGTCTGCGCGCCTTCCCACAGCCGCATATATTCAGCGCGCACGCTGGGGTCGAGCTTGTCGGCGAATTCTGGGGGGAGGTGATGGATGACGATGAGGTCTTGAGCGTCGGCCAAGTCGCGTAGCCGATGAGAGGCGGAAAGGCCGGAAGCCAATTTCAGCTCGATCAACTTTTCGAGGGTGATGACCCGAATGCCATCGATTTCGATGGAGGACGCTTCCGGGTCGGGGAACGAGACGGGCTTGGGTTTGCCGTCACCAGGGTATTCGCCAGTGACCAAAATCTCAATGAGGGTCTGCGTGGCCGTATCGTGAAAAGACTTGCGAGCGCCGTGAAATGCTTGGACATAGCCTAAGCCAACACAGCGCTCAATGAATTTCTCAAGGGCTTGAGGTGTCATCAATATGTCAATGTCGCGAGTCATACGCTCGTAGTCGTGCAGGTTGAGGGCCAAGCCGCCTACGAGAGCATAAGGAATACTCTCCTCTTTCAGGCGGAGGGCGAGTCGTTCCAATGTGCTGAAAACCTGCCCTTGTTTCATGAAAAACTCCTCGGAGTCTCGCAATCTTTGCAAGACTGAACGAGCACGGATTTCGCCCAATGGTGTGCCTGCCATATGCGCGATTATAATCCCTTCGGGTGAGTAGCATGGGCGTATGGTACAATACCGTTGCAAAAGTCGTCTATCAAAGAAGACCGCATCTATCGCCTCCGCAGCAACCCATTCCTTCCGGCAGTTGCCTCATCCGTGTTTGTGCCAACTGAAAGCAGCTTTGACGATGAACCTGCGCGGAGCGGGGTATACGTTGCACGGCTGGCAACAATTTAGGACAGTGTGAATGACCATTCAACAACATGCGGGAGAATTACCAACGTTAGTTATCGAGCCATCCAAAGGATGGGTTCCGATTCGGCTGCGCGAGATATGGGAATACCGTGAATTGCTGTACTTCCTTGTGTGGCGCGACGTGAAGGTGCGTTACAAGCAAACCGTGTTGGGGGCGGCGTGGGCGATTATTCAGCCGTTTTTCACGATGGTGGTGTTTAGTATCTTCTTTGGCCGCCTCGCCAAGATGCCGTCGGATGGTATTCCATACCCTATCTTCACCTATTGCGCTTTATTGCCGTGGCAACTTTTCGCCTATTCACTAAACCAATCCAGCAACAGTTTGGTTGCGAATCAAGGATTGATCACGAAGGTATACTTCCCGCGCCTCATTGTTCCGGCCTCCAGCGTGCTGGCCGGGCTGGTGGATTTTGCCATTGCCTTCGTCATTCTGATTGGGATGATGCTGTTTTATGGCATCAGGCCGACTCTGGCGATTCTGGCTCTGCCCCTATTTGTTCTGGTGGCTATCGCCACTGCGTTGGGGGTAGGGCTTTGGCTCTCGGCGCTCAACGTGCAGTATCGCGACGTGGCCTATACGATTCCGTTTCTGACTCAGTTCTGGTTGTTCGCTACGCCCATTGCCTATCCCACCAGCATTGTGCCTGCCGCCCTGCGCCCGCTCTATGGGTTGAACCCGATGGCCGGGGTGGTGGAAGGATTTCGCTGGGCGTTGCTGGGAACGGCCAATCTCTCGTGGCCCTTGCTGGGAGTCTCGGTAAGTGTGGTGGCGCTCCTGTTGGTCGGCGGGTTGTTCTACTTCCGGCGAATGGAAAAGTCGTATGCGGATGTGGTGTAAGCGATGAGCGACGTTGCTATCCGGGTCGAAAATCTATCCAAGCAATATCGCATCGGACAGCGCGAGCCATATAAAACATTGCGCGACACGCTAGCAGAAGCGTTCATGGCCCCGCTGCATGCGTTCCGCTCGAATGGCCGGACAGCCAGCGAGATGATTTGGGCGTTGCGGGATGTCTCGTTTGAGGTGAAGCACGGCGAAGCGGTGGGCATCATTGGCCGTAATGGCGCGGGGAAAAGCACGCTGTTGAAAATCCTTTCGCGCATCACCGAACCCACAACCGGCCGCGCTGTGATACATGGCCGTGTGGGTTCATTGTTGGAAGTCGGCACCGGCTTCAACCCGGAACTCACCGGGCGCGAGAACATTTATCTCAACGGCGCTATTCTGGGCATGAAGCGGCGCGAGATTGAGCGCAAGTTCGACGAGATAGTGGCCTTTGCCGAACTGGAGAAGTTCATTGACACGCCGGTCAAACGATATTCCAGCGGGATGTATATGCGGCTGGCCTTCTCGGTGGCGGCGCATTTGGAGCCGGAGATACTGGTAGTAGATGAGGTGTTGGCTGTGGGGGATGTGGAATTTCAGAAGAAATGCTTGGGGAAGATGGGCAATGTAGCAGAGGAAGGGCGAACTGTTCTGTTCGTAAGCCACAATATGCCCGCCATCACTGCATTATGCTCCCGGGCCATCTTGCTGAAGCAAGGCGCGGTGGCAGCAGATGGTTATTCTCACGATGTCGTAGGCGAATATCTTGTGGGCGGCCGCGAAACCATGGCCGAAAAAGTGTGGCCCGCCACAGATATGCCCGGCAATGAGATTGTGCGGCTGCGAGCGGCGAGGGTGGTGACCGAGGAAGGAGAAGCGCGCGAGGCCTTCGATATCCGGCGGCCCATCGGCGTCGAAATCGAGTATGAAGTGTTGCAAGCGGGGCACGTGTTGGTACCCAATGTTCATTTTTATACAGAGGCGGGAGTGCTGGCATTCGTCGCAGGAGATCAAGACCCAGATTGGAAGAGACACCCTCGAGCTATAGGCTGTTTTGTGAGCACGGTTTGGGTGCCGGGCAATTTTCTGTCCGAAGGTCAAATGTTCGTGGATGTAGCTGTGACTACTGTCAAACCTAAGAGAGTGCATTTTCACGAACGAAGTGCCTTGGCTTTCCACGTGGTTGATTCACTGGCTGGCGACACAGCGCGGGGCGATTTTACTGGCCACTACCCTGGCGTGGTGAGACCTCTGCTGAAATGGACGACTCGTTGTTACCAGAATAACGACAAGGAAACCGCATGACAAATCCGCTAGTTGGTTGCCGCATTTGCGACAATAACAGTTTAGCTCCCGTTCTATCTCTTGGCAATTTGCCGTTGGCCAATGGCTTGCTTACTGCCGACCAGTTGGCCGCGCCCGAGCCCCGCTTCCCGCTGGACGTGGTTTTATGTCCGAATTGCTCATTGGTGCAAATTACCGAGACTGTCCCGCCGGAATTGCTCTTCAGCAATTATCCGTATTTCTCGTCATTCTCAGACACGATGCTGAGCCATTCCAGGTCGCTGGCTGAAGTTCTGATCCGCGAGCGGGAATTGGCGGGCAAGAGTTTGGTGGTTGAACTTGCCAGCAATGACGGCTACTTGCTCCAGTATTTCAAGCAGGCTGGTATTCCGGTGCTGGGAATTGAACCGGCGGCCAACATTGCCCGAGTGGCTGAAGCCAAAGGTATCCCTACGCTTAATGAGTTTTTTGACGATCGACTGGCAGAGCGATTATGCCAGCAGGGCAAACAAGCCGACGTGATTATTGCCAATAACGTGCTGGCCCACGTCGCCCGCCTGCATGAATTTGTCGAGGGCGTGCAATTACTGCTTAAATCGGACGGGCTGGCGGTGTTCGAGTCGGCCTATGTGCGGGAGACGGTCGATCGCGGCGAGTTCGACCAGATCTATCACGAGCATCTTTGCTATTACTCTCTGACGGCTCTGACCCATTTGTTTGCCCGGCACCGGTTGCAGGTGGTGGATGCCGAGGAGGTCACAATTCATGGCGGGTCAATCCGGGTTTTCGTTCAACATGCGGGACAGGGCCGGCCGCAGGCGCGACTGGCGAAAATTTTGGAACGGGAGCGCGAGTGGGGAGTAGATACCCTGGCCTCTTACGCGCAGTTTGCCAAAAATATGGCCGCTAAACGAGATGCCTTGCTGAAGCTTTTGCACGAGCTAAAAGCGGCGAACAAGCGCATCGCCGCCTATGGGGCCTCGGCCAAAGGGGCTATCATGCTCAATGCCTTTGGCATCGGCCCGGAACTGGTGGAATACGTCGTGGATCGCAGTCCGCACAAGCAGGGGCTTTATATGCCGGGTGTTCATTTGCCGATATATTCTCCAGAATACCTGCTGACCGACAAGCCGGATTACGCTTTGATGCTGGCCTGGAATTTCAAGAATGAAGTGATGGAGCAAATGAATGCCTATCGGCAAGTTGGCGGAAAATTCATCATCCCGATCCCGACTCTTGAAATTGTCTAGCGATGATCTTCCGCAAGACTAAGCTGTCTGGCGTGTTCATCGTCGAGCCGGAGCTGCTGACGGATGAGCGCGGCTTTTTTGCCCGGACGTGGTGCCGGGACGAATTTGCGGCCCACGGTTTGAACCCGCGCTTGGCGCAGTGTAACATCTCGTTCAATAAAAAAGCTGGAACGTTGCGCGGGATGCATTATCAAATTGCGCCATACGAAGAAGCCAAACTGGTGCGTTGCACGAGAGGCGCAATTTACGATGTCGTTATTGATCTGCGCCCCGATTCTGAAACATTCAAGCACTGGCTGGCCGTGGAGCTGACTGCCGAAAACCGCCGCGCTCTTTACATCCCTGAAAGTTTCGCGCATGGCTTTCAAACCCTGGTAGATAACACCGAAGTGTTTTACCAGATGAGCGAGTTTTATCACCCTGAAGCGGCGCGCGGTGTACGTTGGGACGATCCCGCTTTTGGGATTGTTTGGCCTGAGGCCGAGAGGGATATTTCTGATAAGGATCGGAGGTGGCCATTGTTTACTGAACCTGATCGATCGAGTCCGATAACTCAAGAGATGAAGACCCATTATTCACAGAAATTTGCTGAATTTGGCGCAACGTCCAAAGGGGTAGATTGGAGCAAAGACGAAGATGTGCGCTTGCGTTACGACAAAATGTTGGCGGTGCTGGCTCGGGACTTGCTTGATATTGGCAAACCAATAACATTGCTAGATGTCGGGTGCGGCTATGGAGGGTTGTTGGCCTATGCGCAGCAAAAAGGATTTAAATTACAGTATACAGGCATTGATGTGGCCTCTAACATGATTCATTGGGCGCGACAGCATTTGGAGAACGGCGAATTTATTGAGGGCGATTTTATGCAATACGGCTTTGACGAACGGAGATTTGAGTTTATCGTTTGTAATGGAATATTGACTCAGAAACTGGGCGCGAGCCTGTTGGATATGGATGGATTTGCAAAAAGGCTAATAAGGAGGATGTTTGACTTATGTAGTAAAGGCATTGCCTTCAATGTCATGTCAACCTATGTTAATTTCTTTGCTCCAAACCTTTACTATAAGCATCCGGCAGAGATGCTTGGTTACTGCCTGTCAGAAATAAGCCGAAACGTCAGGTTGGACCATTCCTATGGCCTTTATGAATACACATTGTATGTGTATAGATAGAAGGAGACATTCACATGAAACGGATAGTAATTTTTGGGACCGGTTTAATTGCGGAACTTGCTTACTTCTATTTTAAGAATGACACTGAGCGTCAAGTCGTATCCTTTACAAATGGGCAGGATTTTATTAAAGAGACTACATTTTCAGGCCTATCCGTGGTGCCTTTCGAAGATATAGAAAAACACTACCCCCCCAGTGATTATTCTCTATTCATTGCTATAGGGTATAAAGATCGCAACAAAATTCGGGAGCAAAGATTTTTGGAAGCAAAACGAAAGGGGTATCAATTAGAGACTTATATCAGCCCCAAGGCCACTTATTATGGCACGCCAGTCGGCGAGAATTGCTTTATTTTTGAAAATAACGTTATTCAACCATTCGTTTCGATTGGGAACAATGTAACGTTGTGGTCTGGTAATCACATCGGCCACCATTCGGTGATTATGGAGAATTGTTTTATTAGTTCCCACGTCGTTGTTTCTGGCGTTTGTACGGTTAAGAAAAATTGCTTTCTGGGAGTGAATTCAACTTTGAGAGATAATGTCACGATTGGAGCGCACACTATCGTAGGCGCCGGCGCACTGGTTATGGAGGATTGCCCCGATTACTCGTTGGTTTTACCGGATCTGTCAGGACAGAAAGTCATAGTGAAAGAGGCGGCTAAATGAAAGTCCATTGGGAGAAGAAAGGCCTTATTTACGTTCCAAGCGGAGATGGTTTTTTCAAAACCCATGCTACTCGGCCAATACCTTATCACATTGACGACAAGGTGTTGCGCATATATTTTTCGTCACGTGATAGCGATGACAGAATGCTTCCAACATATATTGACGTTGATATTGAAAACCCTGCCAGAATATTGTTTGTTAATAGAGAGCCACTTCTTGGTTTAGGAAAACCTGGCACTTTTGATGATTCGGGGATAAGTTTGGGTTGTATGGTTGATTACGAAGATGAGATTCTTGCATATTACAACGGTTGGAAAAGACGGCGAGTTAATGTGACATTTGAGTTATCTATCGGATTGTGTCGAGTTAAGCGCCCACATATGACTTTTGAGAGAGCGTTTGAAGGACCGATATTAGGTCAAGATAAGGACCACCCCTTTTTAACCGCGGGACCTTTTGTTCTTTATAGCGAGAAGAAATTTAGAATGTGGTATTGCTCAGGCACTGAATGGAGGGTCATTAATGGAAATCCAGAACCAGTTTATCGTGTGCACTATGCAGAATCAGATGACGGCATTAATTGGACTCCCTTTAAGGAACCTGCAATCGATTATAAGTTTGATGGAGAGGTTATATCTGCTCCCTGGGTTTTGAAGGCTGGCTCACGATATCATATGTGGTATTCGACTCGGGGGAGCGCCACAAAAGAAGCAAAAAATTATGTTATTGGCTATGCCGAGTCGGATGACGGAATTGTGTGGAAACGAATGGATGATGAAGTGGGTATTGAAAGGTCCGAGTCCGGTTGGGACTCGGAGATGATCTGCTATCCATCGTTTTTCCCGTATGGCGACCTGCTGTATATGTTTTACTCTGGCAACCAGGTCGGCAAAGGCGGCATTGGTTACGCCATAAGCGAGAATTTTTTGAGATGAGCGTACCCGGTGTAAAGGTTGTAATTCTGCAGCCCATGTACCTGCCCTGGGTAGGTTTTTTTGAACAGATCAAGTTATGTGATATTTTTGTTCATTTTGACGATGTTCAGCTGCCCCAGGGGCGTCATTTTACTAATCGCGTTCAAATAAAAACACCGCGAGGACAACAATGGATGACGGTTCCACTTGTTCGTTCATCTCGCGGTTTGATCAAAGACGTTCAAATGGATGAGTCTTCAGATTGGCGAAATCTTCATTTGAGGACCTTTTCTCAGTATCTTGCCAAAACTCCATTTTGGGCGGAGGCCATTGGGCTTCTGGAGCAGATTTACTCTTTTAAGAGCGATAAGTTATCCGACTTCAATATCAACGCTATTGAAACAATAGCCTCTTACTTGAGGTTGGAGCGAGTCTTTCTTAAATCATCTGATTTGAATGTTGGCGGAAGCTCTTCTTCCAAATTGTTGAACATTGTCAAGAGCGTCAAAGGGCAAACCTATATTACGGGGCACGGGGCTAAAAACTATTTGGATCATAGGTTGTTCGAGGAAGCAGGTGTTGAGGTTGAATATCTGGACTACAACATTTTGCCCTACCAACAGTTGTACGGAGAGTTTACACCTTATGTTAGCGTTATTGACTTAATTGCCAACAATGACGTAGATAGTATGAATTTTCTAAAATCACGGACCATACAATGGGAGGATTTTATTCGTGGATGATCGGGATCTGTTCTACAAAGCAAGAAAAGAAAACATCAAATTGCTAGGAAAATCAGAGGCGCTCAATAAATTGGCATCTGATTTTGTTGAACAATCTGCTTTTTTTCAGTACACGTATAACTTTGATTGGTTGGGGCTGCCAATAATTCAACTTCCACAAGATATTGTGGCTGTTCAGGAAATCATTTGGAAAGTAAAGCCCGATGTGATTGTTGAAACAGGTGTTGCCCGGGGCGGCTCCTTGATATTAAGTGCATCAATTCTCCATATTTTGAATGGAAATGGAAGGGTCGTTGGCATTGACATTGATATTCGAGAGCACAATTGGAAATCCATCATGGAGCACCCTTTGGCATTTCGAATTCATTTAATTCAAGGCTCGTCAACTGACGCGGAGACACTAGTTCAAGTAAGAAAACACATCACGCCAGGGGACAAAGTTTTGGTTATTCTTGATTCTGATCATACTCATGAGCATGTCTCAAAAGAACTTGATCTTTATAGCCCGCTTGTTAGGAAGGGCAGTTATATTATTGTGATGGATACAGCAATAGCGGATAGACCCGAAGGGTTTTTCCCAAATCGACCTTGGGGAAAGGAAAGTAATCCCAGAACTGCCGTCCGGGGATTTTTGAAAAACAACGATCGTTTTGAGATAGACGAAGAGATCGGCAGTAAACTGCTCATCACTGTGGTGCCTGATGGCTACGTGAAGTGTGTAAAGGATTGACTCCCTTGCAAAGAATTCCCGTCGCCGGACCCTGGATCACGGAAAAAGAGATCCAATACGTCACCGATGCCGTCACCAATGCCTGGTATGGCAATGCCAATATGTTCCACGAGCGTTTTGAAAAAGCTTTCGCCGCCTATGTTGGCCGTAAGTATGCGATTGCTTTACCCTCCTGCACTTCAGCCTTGCACTTAGCTTTGCTAGCTTCTGGTGCCGGGATAGACGATGAGGTAATCGTACCAGATGCCACATGGATTGCCACGTCGGCGCCTGTTTCATATGTTGGCGCAACGCCAGTTTTTGCCGACATCGATTCACATTCGTGGTGTCTGGATGCCGGATCGTTGGAGGCAAACATCACGCCCAAAACAAAAGCGGTGATTGTCGTGAATCTATACGGCAATATGCCGGACATGGACGCAATCTTGGAGATTGCCCGGCGGCATGGCATCGCCGTCATCGAGGACGCGGCTGAGTCCATTGGATCAGAATACAAAGGCCGTAAAGCAGGAAGTTTCGGGTTAGCCAGCGCCTTTAGCTTCCACGGTTCCAAAACGTTAACTACCGGGGAAGGTGGAATGCTGCTGGCTGATGATGAGGATGTGCACCAGCGATGTTTGTTCCTGCGGGATCATGGGCGCGCGCCAGGCGAAAAGCAGTTCTGGAACACGGCGGTGGCGCACAAATACAAAATGTCGAGTATGCAAGCCGCCCTGGGGCTGGCCCAGTTGGAGCGGATCGAAGAATTGGTTGAGCGTAAGCGGCAGATATTTAGCTGGTATCAGGAGGCGCTGGCCGATACCGAAGATATTGTTCTGAACAGTGAAGCGCCGGGGGTCAAGAATACGTACTGGATGGTGACGGCGGTATTGGATGCCAAAATGGGCTGGACCAAGGAGCGACTCATTGCGGCGATGGCCGAGCGCGCGATTGATTGCCGGCCATTTTTCTATCCGCTGAGTTCGCTTCCGGCCTATGAGCACCTTGAGCAGGCGGCTGTAGCGCACTCTCGCAATACAATCGCGTACGGCATTTCACCTTATGCGATCAACCTGCCGAGCGGCCTAAATTTGACTCAAGCGCACGTCGAACGCGTGGTTGACAGTCTAAAGGCGTTGTTACGGAACGGGCCCTATGATGCAAAATTATGATAAACCGCTGGTGAGTATTGGGCTGCCGGTTTACAACGGCGAGAGATTTATCCGGCAAGCGCTAGATTCATTGCTAGCCCAGGAGTACGGGAACTTTGAATTGATCGTTTCGGACAATGCGTCGGCTGATCGCACTGGCGAAATCTGCCAGCAATACATTCTGAATGATAAACGCATCCAATACTTGCGCAGTGAAACGAACAGAGGCGGGCTTTGGAATTTCAAGCGAACGCTGGAACTAGCCAGCGGCACATACTTCATGTGGGCCGCCCACGACGATATGTGGTTGCCCGACTTTGTGAGCTCTCTGGCTGCAGAATTGGAAGTTGATCCTGGAGCAGGGATAGCGATGTCAGCAACTCAAATAGTTGATCAAAGCGGCAAGTATCTTAGGACAGTACGCTTTGATGGTGATAACAATCCAAACCTTCTGAATCACTTCCAACTTTTGCTCCGACTGATAGGCTGGGGGCGAGCGAAGACGAAATATAACTTCTATATTTATGGCCTGTTCCGGCGCGAATTGTTGGCCCGGGCAATCGGCTTCCTCGAGGATACCTATGTTGGAGATCGATTGTTCATCTCTCACATGGCACTGGCTACTCGTTTCCGATACGTCGATCGCCTCTTGTATATCCGAACTGAACAGGCTCTATCACCTTACGAGCGATACCCTGATGAGAATTTTGCCCGTCTTGCTCACGAACCATTGTGGCGCTCTCTGAAACCCGCTCTTCAGTTAGGCCGGGCGATTGTGAATTCTAGATTGGTCCCCTTTCACCGCAAGCTATACGCGCCTATCGCAATGTGGGGAATGCTCCGGCTCTTGATGAGAGTAGGCAAGCCAGCCTGACCTTAGCCTCCCAGCAGTCATGAATCCTTTATCCAAATTGCGCGGTTTCCTGCGAAGCGATAACCCGTCTGATCTCTCGCATCTCTGGAAGTCTCTCTTGCGCTCTGGCAGCGCCATCTGGAGAATTGCCCAAGCATCAACTCAAGCCAGTCCCCGCATTCTCATTGCCACCAGCATGGGCGGTTACCCTCATGCGGCAGCGTTGGAGAGCGTGCTGGCAGTTGCTCTTACTCTGCGCGGAGCCGAAGTAGATATACTGCTCTGCGACAGTTTTTTACCTGCGTGTCAGCTTACCAAAATCGGCGCTTCGACGATGCCGGAACAACTCATAGCCGAGCGCATTCAACCGCGGTGTCGATCTTGTTTTCAATCAGGCAAAGAGACTTTTGAGCCGCTCGGCTTGCCCATCTATTGGTACAGCCAGTTGGTGACAGCAGAACAAGCGAAAGCGGCTGAACAGATCGCCGAGAGTGTTTCGTGGGAAGAAATAGGGAACTACGAGCTTGACGGCCTGGCTGTGGGCGAGCACGCATCGGCAGGCGCTTTGCGCTATTTTGCGCGCGGCGATCTCGAAAACGAACCTCAAGCCGAAGCCATTGCTCGGCGCTATTTGCGGGCGGCTTTGCTGACGGTCTATGCCGTTCGAGAGATTCTCAATCGCAATGCCTACGATGCGGCTTGCTTTCACCATGGCATCTATGTTCCGCAAGGGTTAATTGGCGAAGTGTGCCGCCAGCGAGGGGTGCGGGTAGTGAACTGGAATCCGGCCTACCGCAAGCACTGCTTCATTTTTAGCCACGGGGATTCTTATCATCACACGATGATTTCCGAGCCGACGAGCGTTTGGGATACTATGGGGTGGCGGCTGGATTTAGAGGCCATGACGCTGGAATATCTCAAAAGCCGTTGGCAGGGCACGCAGGATTGGATATGGTTTCACGAGAAGCCGCAAGAAGACGTGGATACGATCGCCAAGGAGACCGGCATTGATTTCTCACGCCCATGCATTGGGCTGCTAACGAACGTGATGTGGGATGCGCGACTGCATTACAAGTCGAACGCGTTCCCGGACATGCTGGCATGGGTACTGGAAACCATCTCATACTTCGCTAAGAGACCCGAATTGCAACTGGTGATTCGCGTGCATCCGGCTGAGGTCCGCGGCGCAACGCCATCGCGCCAGCCGCTCGCGCCTGAGATTCGCCGTGCATTTCCAGTGCTTCCGGGCAATGTGTTCGTCGTTCCGCCCGAAAGCCAGGTGAGCACTTATGCACTGATGGAGAAATGCAACGCGGTCATTATCTACAACACAAAAACGGGCATTGAAGTTTCGAGCATGGGCATCCCGGTGATTGTGGCGGGCGAGGCGTGGATCCGCGGCAAGGGATTCTCGCTGGACGCAAGCGACCCGACGGGCTATTTTCAACTCTTGGATCGACTGCCTTTGCCCGATGGCCTGACGCCGGAAGAGCTGGAGCGCGCGCGCAAGTATGCCTTTCACTTTTTTTTCCGCCGGATGATAGAACTGCCCTTCATTCGGGAAGACCTGACTCTGGATGTGGACAGCCTGGAGGCTTTGGGGCCGGGCAGATTTAGGGGCCTGGATGTGATCTGCGACGGCATTCTAACCGGGGCGCCTTTTGTGCTGAGAGCGGAAGGCGAATAGGAATTGCAGAGATGTTCTTAGTGCCACCGCCACTTCGGCATGGCCGGGGGCTTGTCTATATAACCAACCACGTGATTGCGCGCATCCTGTTCAGCCGCATCCGCCTCTGGTGGTATCGGCGCGTCATGCGGTTTGAAATCGGCCAGCACTCGTCGATCCTGACCGACTTCAAGGTGGCGCAAATGTCCAACCTCACCATTGGCGATCACACGGTCATCAATAACAGCTGCCGTTTCGATAATCGATTTCCGATCCGACTTGGAAACAACGTATCGATCACTTACGGCGCGATGATATTGACCAAAGGGCACGATATGGACTCACCCGACTTTCGGACACAAGGCGCGCCGGTGACGGTGGACGATTATGCCTGGATATGCGCGAATGCTATTATTCTGCCGGGGGTTAGTATTGGCAAAGGCACCGTTGTGTTAACGGGGAGTGTGGTCACAAGAGATGTGCCGCCATTCCATGTCGTCGGCGGGAACCCCGCCGTTTTCGTTCGCGAACGCTCCCGCGACCTGCAATACTCTCTCCATTTCGATCCGTGGGTTCCATTTTTTGGATGAACCCGGCCCACGCTAAACGCTAAATGCCTTCCATATTACATATCGTTCCGGACACAGTCACTACTCCTCGTGGATATTATCTTGGGAGCACAAAAGATATTCACGGTCGGACAGAGTATTTCGAGGCGCGCGCCCTTGGCTATACCACATTGGTTGCAGAATCGCGATCCGATGATTTCGTGCTGTCAGCTCTGAAAGAGCAGGATCTGCGCAGGCACGACGCGGCTCTATTCGAGTTGCCGACATATCCCAACTCACTTTCTTTCCTCCGTAAACATTTTCCTCATGTCAAACGTATCACACGCCCAATCAACGCCGATTTCTATCATCATCTACACGCATTACTGACCAACATTTGCCTGAACGGAATGCACAACCCGTTGCAAACTATGACGGCGCTCAGAACAGCCTTCTGGCGGCTGCGCCTGGACTTTACGTGTGCCCGCCGCTCCGATTATGTGCTCAGCATCACTGACTGGGAGCAGGCTCATTATTGGCGCTACATTGCCGGAGCAGGCACAGCGCGCTGTGTGCCATATTTCACGCCGGAGGCATATCAGCACGAGATACCGACAACCCATAAATCTTTACAATGTGTGTGTTTGCTGTCCTCGGGGGGGGTCAACCCCTTTCTGCTGGATGCGGCCCAAAATTTTGCGAAAGCCGTGGCGGGCTTGAGTCAAGGAGCGGCAGGGTGGAGCTTTATTATCACTGGCTCTTTGCCAACCGATCTTCTTGCTTTTCCTCAACGCATCAAATTGACCGGCTATCTGGAGAGTCCAGACGGACTATTGGCTCAGTCTCGCGCGGTAGCAATCCTATCGGACTACGGGTTCGGATTTAAGACGAAACTGCTGGATGCCATCTATAATAAGTGCTACGTGCTGGTGACCGAGAAACTGTGCCGACGCCTGCCGATGGAAGTCCTTCCGTTCTGCATTGTTGTGGATGTTAACTCAAGGGCATCGTTCAGCGAGGCTCTAGACAGGTGCATGCAACCGTACCCTGAAGGTGACCCCAATACCGCGTTGCGAGAACGGGCGTTTGCAACGTTGGACAGCATCTTGGGTATTGGCGCATAGATTTGCGCAATTGTGGAGAAGAGGTTATGCGAACTCTGAAAGTCAACCCGGTCGAGATCAACGACGACTCTGATTGCTTTGTCATCGCCGAGATCGGCCATAACCATCAGGGCAGTTTGGAGAAGGCCAAGCAGTTGTTCCACGCGGCCAAAGAGTGTGGCGTGGACGCGGTGAAACTGCAGAAACGCGACAACAAGACGTTGTTCACCCGCGCCGCCTATGATAGACCTTACGACAACGAGAACAGTTTTGGCGACACCTATGGCGCGCACCGCGAAGCGTTGGAGTTTGGCAAGGCCGAGTATGTTGAGCTGCAGCAATACGCAAAAGAACTAGGCCTGATCTTTTTCGCCACCGCTTTCGATGTCCCCAGCGCCGATTTTCTGGCCGAACTGGACATGCCAGCATACAAGATCGCTTCAGGCGATCTCAAGAGCACGCCACTGCTCAAACACGTTGCCCGACTCGGCAAACCGATGATCGTGAGCACCGGCGGAGCCACACTCGAAGATGCGCGCCGCGCCTATGACACGATCATGCCCATTAACTCGCAATTATCCCTGCTTCAATGCACGGCGGCTTACCCGGCAAACCCTGAAGAACTCAACTTGCGCGTCATCACGACTTATCGCGAAGCGTTTCCAGATATCGTCATTGGTCTCTCCGATCATGAGAATGGCATCGCTATGGCGGTAGCCGCCTATGTTCTGGGCGCGCGAATTGTCGAGCAACACTTCACCCTCAATCACACCTGGAAGGGCACTGACCACGCCTTTTCGCTAGAGCCGATTGGCATGAGGAAATTGGTGCGCGACTTGCGCCGGGTGCGCGCCGCGCTGGGCGACGGGGTGAAGCACGTCTATCCTACCGAGGTCAGCCCCATTGCCAAGATGGGCAAGAAGTTGGTTGCCGCCCGCAGCCTGCCCGCCGGCCACACGCTTGCGCCGAGCGATATTGCCATCAAGTCCCCCGCCGACGGTGGGTTGCCGCCTTACGAGTTCGACAACGTCGTTGGCAAAACGCTCCAACGCGCTTTGCAGGAAGACGAAAACATCGTCTTCGCCGATTTGAGCTGATCGGCGGGCATGATCGAGCCGGCGCTTTCGCAACTGATTCGCCGCATCCGCTTCGTTGCCTTCGATTTCGACGGCGTTTTCACCGATAATCTGGTGTACGTCTTCGAGGATGGGCGCGAGGCGGTGCGTTGCTCCCGCGCCGACGGGATCGGCTTGAGCAAGTTGCGGGAACTCGGCATTCACACTGTCATCATCTCTACCGAAACCAATCCGGTTGTTTCGGCCCGCGCCCGCA
>Ga0194120_10001301_pt1 | contig 46090 bp, 35 predicted proteins | sample TA2MahCa65mmetaG_FD_148642 | JGI IMG/M metagenome (GOLD analysis project Ga0194120, IMG submission 148642) | Freshwater microbial communities from Lake Tanganyika, Tanzania - TA2015019 Mahale Deep Cast 65m | ecosystem: Environmental > Aquatic > Freshwater > Lake | place: Tanzania: Lake... | reverse complement strand
AGGTCGATGCGCTGCCGGCCGACGCGCGCGAGCCGGCACGCGCCTGCCTCGCCGCGATCGATGCGCGCGGCTTCGCGCTCTCGGCGCTGTTCGCCGACCGCTTGCGCTTCGAGCGGCTCATGCAGGGCTCGTCGGCGGCCCTGGAGTGGTTCGAGCGCGATCCAGCTGAATTCGCGCGCGCGTTCCGCCGCTACCGCAACGAGGTCGCGCCGAGCGCCCTGCACCCGTGGGCCGAGCAGGTCCTGTTCGACGCTTGGTGCAAGTCCACGCGTGCGTCCGTCGGGCCGGCCCTCGAGTGCTAACCTAATGGCATGCCGCCCCGCGTCCTGATCCCCCTCGCCGACGGTTTCGAGGAGATCGAGGCCGTCGCGATCATCGATACGCTCCGGCGCGCGGGCGTCACAGTCGTGACGGCGGCCCTGCGCGCGGACCCGCTGCGCGTCGTGCACGGAGCTCACGGCATCGACCTCGTCGCCGACACCGAGCTCGGTGCCCAGACCGGCGACTTCGATGCGCTCGTGCTGCCGGGGGGCATGCCGGGCACCAAGCACCTCGCCGACGATCCGCGCGTGCTCGCGCTGGTGCGCGAGATGCAGCGCGCCGGCAAGCACGTCGCGGCGATCTGCGCGGCGCCGAGCGTGCTCGCCAAGGCCGGCGTGCTCGAGGGCGTGGCCGCGACTTCCTACCCCGGTTTCCAGGACAAGCTCGCCGGCGCGCGCGTCGAACGCGGTTCGCGCGTCGTCGTGGCGGGGCGCATCGTCACCAGCCAGGGGCCGGGCACCGCACTGGAGTTCGCGCTCGAACTCGTGCGCCTGCTCGTGGGTTCCGACAAGTCCGCCGAACTCGAACGCGCGATGATCGTGTCGCAGCCGCGCGGCGCGAGCGTCGCCAGAGGTTGAGCCGGCCGCGCCGATGACCGACGGGCTGTACGAGGAGATCGTGCGTCTGCAGCGCGAAGGGCGCGACTGCGCGCTGTGCACGATCGTGGCGACGCAGGGCTCGACGCCGGGGAAGGAGATGATGAAGCTGCTCGTGCGCGACGACGGCAGCTTCGCCGGCACGGTCGGCGGCGGCTGCCTGGAGGCCGAGGTGCTGGAGGCGGCGCTCGCCAGCCTGCGCGACGAGCGTTCGCGGATGCTGGAGTTCGCGCTGAACGAACGCGACTGGCCCGACAGTGGACTGGTCTGCGGCGGGCGCGTGCAGGTCTACGTCGAACCGATCACCGAGCCGAAGCTGTACCTGTTCGGCGGCGGGCACGTCTCGGCCGCGATCGCGCGGATCGCGCGCCCGTGCGGATTCCACGTGACGGTCGGCGATGACCGGACCGAGTTCGCGACGCGCGAGCGACACCCGGAAGCACAGGCGCTGGTCGCGGCTCCCTTCGAGGAGCAGGCACGAGCGCTCGCGCCTGCCCGTCGGGGCTTCGTGGTCGTCTGCACGCGCGGGCACGACGAGGACGGGACGATTCTCGAGGCGCTTTGGCGCAATGGCGCGGCGCCGCGCTATCTCGGCATGATCGGGAGTCGGGCCAAGCGCGCGACGCTGTTCGGACAATTGCGAGCGCGCGGCGTGCCGGACACTTTCCTCGAGACCGTGCGCAGTCCGATGGGGCTGCCGATCGGTGCGCGCAATCACGCCGAGATCGCGGTCAGCGTCGTCGCCGAGATGATTCAGTTGCGCCGCGCGGCGGACGCGCGCGCGCCGATCGACCCGACGCAGTGCCGCTGAGCAGGGGGCGTCGAGCGGGGGGCGAGGCCCGGTTCTGCGCGGATGCCGAGTCGCGCCGGGTCCAGTGCGGCTCCGGTGCGGTCCGACGGCGGGCGCGGAGCGATCGCGGACCGGACGAGCCGAAGTAGCCGGCGCCGCAGAGCCGAGCGCGCCGCGCGCCGGCCGGGGGGATGCGCGCGCGGTCGGTGTTTCGAGCGGCGGGTCGGGTTCCTCAGGCGCTCCACAGCAGCGCCGCTCGCACACCGTGCGGCGGGGCCATGGTCCTTAGCCGCACCGGCGCGGGACGAAGCTGCGCCGGCACCCCCATGGCGAACCTCACCGCAAGCGAATCCACGCTTCCTCCTCACTGCTGGATCGGGCTCGAGGAGCTGCGGCCCGAGTTGCGCCGGCGCCTGGCCCGGCGCTGTCCGGCGCACCTCGACCTCGACGAGGTGCTGCAGGAGGCGCTGGTACGTGCCGCGCGGTTTCGCCAGACGCTGCAGGCACCGGAGCGCCTGACCGGTTGGGTCACGCGCATCGCATGGAACGTGCTGCGCGAGCGTCGGCGCCGCGGTGCGCGCGAGCGCGACCTGCGCGCGCAGGACTTCGACCTGGAATCGGCGCCGTCCCCCGAGGGTGAGCCCTACGCCCCGGACGAGTCGGATGCGCTGTTGGAACTGGAGGGCGTGCGCATCCCGCGCGGGCGCGCGCTGCTGATCCTCGAGCAGGAGTTCGCCGCGCTCGCCGGCAAGGACCGGCGCGTGCTCGGCTCGTACTACTGGCAGGCGGCGAGCTGTCGAGAGACCGCCCAGGCCTGCGGGGTCAAGCACGACCTGGTGAAGACCCGTCTGTTCCGCGCACGGCGTCGACTCTTGCGGGCGATGCGCCGGCGTCTTTCCTCTGAACCCCGCAAGTCCCCCGAGAAGGAGATCGAACCGTGTCGAACCGCCAAGTCCTGATCCTCGCCCAGTGCTGTCTGTTGCTCGGCCTCGCGCCAGATCCGTCCGCGCAGGCTCCCGCGGCTCAGCTCGTGCCGGTGCGAACTGTCGCGACGGCTGCCACCACGGCAGACTTCGGAGCCGGCCATGGGGTCGCCGCGGCCCTCGACGAGGTGCCGCGGCAGGAGAGCGCCGTCGCGCAGCTCTCGCACGCCGCACGACTGCGCAAGGAGATCGACGGCAAGTCCGGCAGCGAGCGCGAAGAGGCCCGTGCGCGGGTGGTCGAGGCGTACCGGGCGGTGCGCGTGCTGTGGCCGGAGGATGCCGAGGCCTGCGCGGAAGGTGCGTTCCGCGCCGGAGAGTTGCTGAGAGCGGCCAAGCAGACGGCCCAGGCGGCGATCGAGTTCGAGATCGCGCGCGAGAAGGGCAGCGCGGAGGGCTTCGGCTCGCGCGCGCGACTCGAACTCGCGCACCTGCTGCGTCGCGGCGACCAGCGCGAGCGCGCGCTCGCAGAGTTCGAGGCGCTGGCGATGCTGAACAAGGCACCCCAGAACCGCCGCGACGAGGCCGGCCTGTGGGCCGGGCGGGTGCAGCACGACCTGGGACTGCGCGCGCAGGCCTGTCGGACCTGGCAGCGGCTGGCGCAGCAGGCCGAAGACCCGATCGATCGCATCCAGGCCTGGGATTGGTTGGTGCAGGACCTCGTCGACGCGCGCGATCTGGAAGGCGCGGCCGGCATGCTCGAGCGCGCGCGCGAAGCGCTCGCCGCGCAGGCGGCGGAGGAGACGAAGCAGGGCGAGCGAGTGCGCAACGCACTGCAGCGGATGCGCTCGATCGATCAGCTGCAGCGTGCGATCGAAGCGCGTGCAGCGGAGCGCGAGGTCGCGACGAAATCGACGCCCCGCGAAGCGAACTGAGGGAGAACTCGGGGGAGCGCTCGAAAAAAATCCGAGCAGTGCCCTCTTGACAAGCAGTTGCGAGGGTTGGTCGATTACCGTCGAGCCTGGATCTGGCGCGCGCCCTGGATCCTTGGGCCCAATGGTTGGGCCCGAAGCGTGGCGCGGGTCCAGGTGACGTGGATCACCACGACATCACGCTTGAGCGGGCCGCATCTTCCAGGATGCGGCCCGCTCTATTTTCGAAGCGGCCGAGACCGCGCGTATACCGAGCCCGCCTCGAATCCGGCGAGTTCGCGGCCGCGAACTCGCCGGATTCGAGGCGGGCTCGGTATACGCGGCATACGCGCGGTATACGCGACTCGCTATCCGCGCGAACTACTGTGCCCGCAGCGCTTTCACGGCCTGCGTCAGCACCGGCAGCACCTCGAACGCGTCTCCGACGATGCCGTAGTCGGCGTGCTTGAAGATCGGGGCCTCGGGATCCTTGTTGATCGCGACGATGACCTTCGAGGTCTTCATGCCGGCCAGGTGCTGGATCGCCCCCGAGATTCCGACCGCGACGTAGAGCTGCGGCGCGACGGTCTTCCCGGTCTGTCCGACCTGCTCGCCGTGCGGGCGCCAACCGGCATCGACGACCGCGCGGCTTGCGCCGACCGCGGCCGATCCGAAGGCGGCGGCCAGCTCCTCCAGCAGCGCGAAGTGCTCCGGCCCCTTCATGCCGCGGCCGCCGGCGACGACGATCGGCGCCTCGCTGACGTCCAGCTTGCTACCGGTCTTGCTCGCGATCGACTGCAGCATGGCCTTGAAGTCGTTCACGCCCGCGGCCTTGCTGATTCCCGCCGGGCCGGCGCCGCTGGCCGCTCCGAACACGTTCCGCCGCAGCGTGGCGCAGAAAACCGGGCCGCTGCTCGTGGCCTGGATCAGCACCTTGCCGGCCAGCGTCGGGCGCGTCGCGCGCAGCACGTCGCCGGTGGCCGACAAGGCTGTGCAATCGGCCAGCAGCGCCGAACCGAGCAGCGCCGCCACACGCGGCGCCAAGTCCTTGCCGGTCGAGGTCGCGGATGCGACGAAGGCCCGCGCTCCGATCTGACGCGCGGCGTCGGCCGTCGCACGCGCGAGCGCATCCGGGCTGGCGAGCGAACCGGCGATGCAGACAGCGCGTGCGGCGCCGGCACAGCCGGAGGCCGCGCCTTCGGCTCCGTCACCGGCGAGGATCGCGACGACCTCGTGCCCGGTGGCGGCAGCCGCTCCCAGGGCCTCGAGGCTCGCGCGGCGGACGCTGCCGGAAGCGTGTTCGACGTAGACGGCGATCGTGAGCATGGTGATGGGGGGGCGGGGGTGGGCTAGACGACCTGGGCTTCCTTGCGCAACGCTTCGAGCAGCGCGGGCACCGCGGCGGCACCGGTGCCGACGATCCGACCTTCCTTGCGCGCGGGCGGCAATTGAGCCGTCTCGACCGCGATCTGGTTCGGCACGTCCTGGACCGCCACCTCCTCGACCGGCTTCTTCTTGGCGGCCATGATGCCCTTGAGGCCGGCGTAGCGCGGCTCGTTGAGCCCCTTCTGGCACGTGATCAGCGCAGGCAGCGCGAGCTCGTACATCTCGATCCCGGCCTCGGACTCGCGCTCGGCCTTGAGCTTGCCGCCGCCCTCGATCGTCAGCTTGACCACATCGGTCACGCAACCGCGGCCGAGCAGCGTCGCCAGCATAGGCCCGACGGCCGCGCTGTCGGTGTCGGTGGCGACGCGGCCGGTGAAGACGAGGTCGGGTGCCAATTCCCCGATCTTGGCGGCCAGCAGCTTCGCCGTGGAAAGCGAATCGCGGCTGCTCCAGGCCGGGTCCACCAGCAGGATGGCGCGATCGGCGCCCTTGGCCAGGCACTCGACCAGTTCCTTGCGCGCCTCGGCAGGCCCGAGCGTCAACACGATCACTTCGCCGGAGCCGACGCGCTCCTTCGTGCGGATGGCCTCCTCCACGGCGATCTCGTCGTAGAACGAGAGCATGTACTCGACGCCGGCAGGCTCGAGACCCTTGCCATTGGCGGCGATCTTGGCCTGGGTCTCGGTGGCCGGCACGCGCTTGATGCAGGCGACGATCTTCATGGAGTGCGGCGTTCGGTTCGGCCGAGGGCTTGACGGCCTGGGGGGGAGCGGAATTTCGGCCCGCGCGGGCCGATTTCGAGGGCGAAGAGGGTATCCGGACCGCCGCGATTCGCGCAAGGCGGAGCCGGCCCGGCCCGCGGGCCGACCGCTCTAGGACAGCGCGCGTTCCTCGGCCGAGCTGAGTGGCGCGCCCACCTCGAAGGTCTTGCCGAGGTAGACCTCGCGGACCTTGGGATCCTCGATCAGCTCGCGCGCGGTGCCTTCGCGCAGGATCCGGCCCTGGTGCAGGATGTAGGCGCGATCGGTGCTCTGCAGCGTCTCGCGGACGTTGTGATCGGTGATCAGGATGCCCAGGCCGCGCTGTCGCAGCCGGTGGATCAGTCCCTGGATCTCCTCGACCGCGATCGGGTCCACGCCGGCGAACGGCTCGTCGAGCAGCAGGATCGCCGGTTCGCTGGCCAGCGCGCGACAGATCTCCAGGCGCCGGCGCTCGCCGCCCGACAGGGTCTCGGCCAGCGCGTCCGAGAGGTGCGTCAATTCCAGTTCGGCCAGCAGCTCGTCGGCCCGCGCATTGCGCTGCGCGCGAGTCAGCGGGCGCGCTTCCAGCACCGCGAGCAGGTTGCTGCGCACCGCCATGCGCCGGAAGATGCTCGGTTCCTGCGGTAGGTAGCCCATGCCGAGCCTGGCACGCTGGTACATGGGCAGCGCTGTCACCTCATGTCCGCGCAACTGCACCCGTCCTGCGTCCGGCACGATCAGGCCGACGGCCATGCGGAAAGACGTGGTCTTGCCGGCGCCATTGGGCCCCAACAGCCCGACGATCTCTCCGGGGCCGACGCCGAAGGACACTCCGTCGACGACCCTGCGCCGCTTGTACGTCTTGACCAGACCGGTGACCTGGAGCAGCGCGTCCGAGCGCGAATCCTTGGGCTGCATGGGCTTGCGCGAGTCTAGCGAGGCCGCCAGAGCCAAACACGCACGGGCGCCCGTGTGGATAACTTGTGGGTAGGCCAGTCGCTGGGGGCGGTCTGTGCAAAGGCTCGATCACCGGGTCAAGGGCTCAGCGCATGCGGGGCGCGTCGGGACGCTCGAGGGGGCCCAGGTGCTTCGTCGCAGGTTCGCTGATAAAGAGCACTTAGGGCAGGAATGCGCGACTGGATCCAGCCCTTGGATTTTCGTCCAGGCTCGAGCGAGACCTCGGGTGCGGTTCGCTTCGATTCCGCGGCGGGTTCCTTCCGGCCTTGTGGATAAGTGCCTACGGCGGGCCAACGCGCAGCATCACCATGTCAAGACAGGAATCAGAAGTTCCTCGAATCCCGCGCACAGGTCGTTGCTCGCATCCAGCTTACGCACTCGGGCTTCCTGTCGAGCCGTTCAGGCCCGCGCCGCGGGCGGGTTCAGCGAATCCAGCCGATGCGGTACAAGCCCAGGTCCGGGCGAATCGGCCAGAAGATCGAGAACGCGCGGCCCTTGATCAGTTCGCGCGGGACGTACGGGCTCGCGTACGGGGGCCGCTGCGTCGCCGCGGACCGCGCGAAGTCGATGCGCTCACCGTACTCGTCGATCAGGAACACGCGATCCGCGCCGTCCTTGCCGCTTCCGTAGCGCGGATTCTCCTCCGGGCCGCGCAGGTTGCCGCGCTCCACCGCGATGCGGTCGCCATCGCGCAATTCGAACTCGACCATCTGCCACTCGCGGCCATCGGCGGACTCGGGGCTGTTGTCGCCCATCATCACGTAGCAGCCGGCCGGGATCTCGAACTCGGTGCTGACCGAACGCTCGCTCGTGTAGTGGACGTCGCGGTACAGCGCGAGCTCGTCGATGGCGGCGGCGGCCCCCTGGACCAACACCTTGACGTGCGAGCGCAGGTCGCGCTGGTGCTCGATGTCCGCGCGCAGCCACTCCTCGCCATCGACGATCAGGCTGAGCTCGTCGTCCAGGTTCTGCGCGCTGAGCGCGGCGGCGCTGCCGGCCGCCAGCCGCCGCCCGGGCGCCTCGGCCAGCACCTTCGTCGCGCCCTTCTCGTCGCGCCGTTCGATGCGCGCGTTCTCCGACTGCGGCGCCGCCGGTCCCGGCAGCACGAACGTGTACAACTGCTCGCCCTCACGGAACTCCAGGCGCAGCGCGCGCGCGCCGGTTTCCAGCGCGAACTCTCCGCACAGCCGCAGGTCGGCCACGTGGGAGCGACCCTCGTTCGGATAGATCATCATCCCCTGTCGCATGTCGTTGCGGCGCGCATTCTCGATCGCCGGAGCGAGCTTGCCGGGATAGCCATCGACCACGCGGTCGAGGATGCCGGTCTTCGGCGCGTAGGCGAGCACGGCGTCGGGCGCCAGCGCGACGCGACCCTCCGGCACGCCCCAGGGCTGATGCGCCAGGCGCCGCCAGGTCGAGCGCTGCACGAGTTCGGGCTTGCGCAGCGTGCGCCACGGGCTCTCGCCGTTCGGGCGCGCGAACAGATCCCCGTCGAGCACGCGCAACTGTTCGTTCGGCATGCCGACCAGGCGCTTGACCATCGTCAGCGAGCGCATGTTCGGGTGTTGGAAGACGACGACCTCCCAGCGCTCCGGGTCGCGCGTGCGATAGGTGAGCTTGTCGACCAGCACGCGGTCCTTCACGCCGGTCGCCGGATTGCCCATCAGGGTCGGCTGCATCGAGCCCGACGGGATCTGACTGACCTCCAGGAAAAAGACCTTGAAGGTCAGCGCGACGATGATCGCCGAGGCCAGCGCTTCGATGTTTTCGCGCCAGGGGGCCTTGGCCTTGGGAGCCTTCGACTGTGGGGGGGCTGCGGACTCGGCCATGGGCGCGGCGGACGCGCCAGAGTATGCGCTGTCAGTGCACCCACTTGAAGCGCCAGATGCCGTGCAGCGGGTCGAGCGGCCAGAACACCGCAAGCGCGCGACCGAGCACGAGCTCGCGCGGAACGAACGGGGCCTCGATCGGCGAGAGCACGCTGGCGGATGACTGCGGGAACAGATGCGGCTCGCCCCACTCGTCGCGCAGCCAGATCCGCGGTTCATCCGTCTCGCCGACGAGCGAGCGCGGGTGCTCGGCGCCGCGGTAGTGCGCGCGCAGTTCGCGCGTTGCGCCCGTCGCATCGGTGAACTCGTAGCGCCACAGCGTCCAGTCGCGACTGTCGCTGGACTCGTGCGAGTTGTCGCCGAGCATGAAGTAGTGGCCCACGGGAACGAAGGTCTCGGCGACCTTGGCCCAGGCGTCCGTGTAGTAGACGTCGCGGAAGACGCGCGGGGCGATGAACTCGACGGGGCCGTCGAGCGCCGCAATCGCGATCGACGTGTGCGTCAGGTCGGTGGGGGGCAGGTCGAGATCCTGCAGCAGCGAGTCGCCGACATACAATTCGAGGCGGTCGTCGACGCGCTGCACGGCAACACTGAGCTCGCGCGGACCGGCGGCGAGCTCGATCGGTGCCTGTGCGCCGATGCGCGCGCTCCCCGCGCCGATCGAGAAGGACAACTGCTCGTCTCCCGTTCGAAACTCGATCCTCGCCGTTCCCTGCGGCGACAGTCTCAGCGTTGCCTCCAGCCGCAGATCGCGGACTTCACTGTGCCCCGCGCGCGGGTGCACGGGCGAGAGCCGCGCGCGGATCGCCTCGGGATACCCGTCGAGGAGCCCGTCGAGCACGAAAGGCGCCGAGCGTCTGAACTCCGCCGTCGCACCCGCCTCGAGCGCAACCGAGCCGTTCGCCGCAACCTGTCCATCGCCACTCGCGATCTCCCAGTCGGCGACGCCGTCGACAGGCGCGAGCTCGCGCCACAGCGCCTCTTGCACAGCGCGCGGCTTGCGCAGGATCTGCCAGGACTCTCGATCGCTCGCGCGCGTCCACAAGTCGCCGTCGTGAATCCGGATCCACTCGCCGGGCAGCCCGACGATCCGCTTGACGTAGCTCGTCGAGCGGTCGAACGGCCCCTTGAAGACCACGACCTCGAAGCGCCGTGGATCGCGGCAGCGGTAGGTCCACTTGTCAACGGCCAGGCGGTCGGAGACGCCGGCCTCGGCGCTGCCCATCACCGTCGGCTGCATCGACGGGGTGGGGACCTTGTAGGGCTCGAGCAGGAAGTGTTTGGCGACGAGGATCGTCGCAACCGCGATCGTCGCGGCCTCGATCAGCTCGCGTGCCGAGGACGGACCGCGAGGGCGGGGTCGTGCTTCATCCATCTTCCTCGCCGCCGCCGAGCACCGACAAGAACGCCTTCTGCGGGATGTCGACGTTGCCGACCTGCCGCATGCGTCGCTTGCCTTCCTTCTGCTTCTCGAGCAGCTTGCGCTTGCGCGACACGTCGCCGCCGTAGCACTTGGCGAGCACGTCCTTGCGCAGGGCCGAGATCGTTTCGCGCGCGATCACGCGGCTGTCGATGGCCGCCTGCAGCGCGATCTCGAACAGGTGCCGCGGGATCTCCTTGCGGAGCTTCTTGATGATCTGTCGGCCGCGGTACTCGGCCTGGTCCTTGTGCACGATCGTCGTCAATGCATCGACCTCGGCGCCGTTGACGAGGATGCGCAGCTTGACCAGCTCGCCCTGCTTGTAGCCGGTGATCTCGTAGTTCAGCGTGCCGTAACCGCGCGTGCTCGACTTCAGCTTGTCGTAGAAGTCGTAGATGATCTCGGCCAGCGGGATGTCGTAGACGAGCTGCACGCGCGTCGCCGACAGGTGGTCCTGGCGCACGAACTGCGCGCGGTGATCGGCGCAGATCTGCATCATCGGACCGATGTACTCGCTCGGCACCATCACCGTGATCCGCGCGTAGGGCTCGAGCACTTCCTCGTACTTGTCCGGCTGCGGCAATTGGCCCGGCGAGTGGATCTCCTTCTCCTCGCCGGCGGCCATCTTGACACGATAGGTGACCGTCGGCGCGGTTTGCACCATGTCCAGGTCGTGCTCACGCTCGAGGCGCTCCTGCACGATCTCCATGTGCAGCAGGCCGAGGAACCCGCAGCGAAAACCGAAGCCCAGCGCCTCGGAGGTGACGGGTTCGTAGCTGAACGAGCTGTCGGAGAGCGAGAGTGTCTCGAGGCCCTCGCGCAGGTGCTCGAAGTCCCCGTTGTTGGTCGGATAGAAGTCCGCGTAGACCATGTGCACCGGCGGGCGATAGCCGGGCAGCATCTCGACCTTGGGCCCCTTGTGCAGCGTGATCGTGTCGCCGATGCGCACGTCACCGAGGGTCTTGATGTTGGAGATGAAGTATCCGACCTCGCCGGCGGTCAGCCCGCCGGTGCGCTTCATCGTCGGCGTGAAGCAGCCGAGCTCGATCGCCTCGTAGACGCGATCGGTCCCGAGCATGTGCGCGACCTGGCGCTCACTGATCGAGCCCTCGAACACGCGCAGGTAGACGATGATCCCTCGGAACTCGTCGTAGACCGCGTCGAAGATCAGCGCCCGCAGCGGGGCGTCGGGCGAGCCCTTGGGGGCCGGGATGCGCTCGACGATCCGGTCGAGCAGCTCGGCCACGCCGGCCCCGGTCTTGCCCGAGACCTTGAGGGCGTCGGTCGCGTCGACACCGACCGCATTCTCGATCTCCTCGACGATCTCGTCGGGCCGCGCGTGCGGCAGGTCGATCTTGTTCAGCACCGGCAGGATCTCGAGATTGCACTCGATCGCAAGGTAGGCGTTCGCGACGGTCTGTGCCTCGACGCCCTGCGAGCAGTCGACGAGCAGCAGCGCGCCCTCGCAGGCCTGCAGCGACTTCTGAACCTCGTAGTTGAAGTCGACGTGCCCGGGCGTGTCGATCAGGTTGAGCTGGTACTTGCGGCCTTGGTAGGTGTGCCAGACCGTGACCGCCGACGCCTTGATCGTGATGCCGCGCTCGCGCTCCAGATCCATCGAGTCGAGCAGCTGAGCGCGCATCTGGCGCTTGTCGACCGCGCCGGTGACCTCGAGGATGCGATCCGCGAGCGTCGACTTGCCGTGGTCGATGTGCGCGATGATCGAGAAATTCCGGATGAGCGTGCGGTCCACGGTGCGGGCCCTGTTTCGGGGCGAAGATTCTACTCGCGCAGAGTGGTTTCTCGCAGCAACTCCCGCAACGCGGCGACGGCACGACCGCGGTGGCTGACTTGGTTCTTCTGCTCCTGCGTGAGTTCCGCGTAGGTGCTGCCGAAGCCCGGTTGTCCGGGCTCGTCGAATTGGAGCAGCGGGTCGTAGCCGAAGCCGGCCGCGCCGCGCGGCGCCTCCAGGATCCGACCGCGCGCTTCGCCGCGCGCTTCCGCCGCGATCGTGCGGTCCGGCCGGGCCAGGCACAGCACGCACACGAAGCGCGCGCCGCGGCGCTCCGGTGGCACGCCGGCCAGGCGCTCGAGCAGGAGGCGGTTGTTGGAGGCATCGTTCGCGCCGGGCCCGGAGAAGCGCGCCGAGCGCACACCCGGCTCGCCGCCGAGCGCGTCCACCTCGAGGCCCGAATCGTCGGCCAGCGACCACAGGCCGCTCGCGCGCGCCGCCGAGCGCGCCTTCTTGCGCGCATTGCCCGCGAAGTCCGGCGCGTCCTCCTCGACCGGCGGCAACCCTCCGATCGAGCGCGGGTCGACGAGCTCGATGCCGCTGGGGGCGAGGGCGGCCGCAAGCTCCACGAGCTTGTGCCGATTCGTGCTGGCCAGCAGAACGATCACAGCAGAACGATCACGGCAGGACGATCAAAGCAGGACCGCGTCAACCGGCCACCGCGGCTTCGAGCGCCTCGCGCTGCGCCCCCATGATCTCGCGCAACGCGCCCTCACCCAGCGCGAGCATCCGATCCAATTGCGCGCGGTCGAATGCGCGCGCCTCCGCGCAGCCCTGGATCTCGACGTAGCGCCCGTCGCCGAGCATCACGAGGTTCATGTCGACCTCGGCCTTGCTGTCCTCGACGTAGTCGAGGTCGACGACCGGCTCACCGTTGACGATTCCGACCGACACGGCTGCGATCTGCGCGACCAACGGCCAGGCGCGCAGCACGCGCTGGCGCTCCATGTGCTTGAGCAGGTCGACGAGGGCCACGTAGGCGCCGCTGATCGCCGCCGTGCGCGTGCCCCCGTCAGCCTGCAGCACGTCGCAGTCGATCCAGATCGTGCGCTCGGTCATCTTCGCCGTGTCGACGACCGCGCGCAGCGAGCGGCCGATCAGGCGCTGGATCTCGGTCGAGCGACCGTCGACCTTGCCGTTGCGGTCGCGCTGCTTGCGATCTCCCGAGGCCGAAGGCAGCATCGAATATTCGGCCGTGAGCCAGCCCTTGCCGCGCCCTTGCAGGAAGGGCGGCACGCCGTCGGTCGCCATCGCGGTGCACAGCACCTGGGTCTCGCCGTAGCAGGCGAGCACCGAGCCTGGAGCGCTCTTCGTGAAGCCGCGCTCGAAACGCAGCGGGCGAGACTGATGCGAGGCGCGGCCGTCGTGTCGGGGCATGGCGGGTGAGTATACGCTGCCGACTACCGCGCGAAGCGCACCGCCGCGACGTGCTCGAGCGCGAACTCGACCGCGCGCTGGTCGCCGGGAGCCTCCGGTCGGATCCGCAGCCCGCGCGCATCGAAGCCGCACAGACGGCCGCGCGCGACCCGCGACGCGCCTTCGACATCCAGCAACTCGCCGCGCCAGCCCGCGGCTCCGACGTAGTCGTCACACAGCGTGGCCATGGCACCGGATGCCTGCGTCAGCCGCCGCGCGAGCAGCGGCAGGAGCTGCTCGGCCGCCTCGCCCGGCTCGAGCGCGCGTGCCTCGAGCGCGAGGCTGGTCACGGCACGCTCGGCTGCCAGTTGCGGATCGAAGCGCGTCTGCTTCAGGTTCATCCCCATGCCGAGCACGTAGTGCGGCGCGGCGGGATCGAAGCCGCGCGCTTCGACGAGGATGCCTGCGAGCTTGGCGCCGCGCACGAGCAGGTCGTTGGGCCACTTGAGTCGCGCGTCGGCGACGCCGCAAGCGCCGGCCAGGTCGCGCATCGCCAGGCCCGCCGCCATCGCCAGCGCCGGGGCCGGCCAACCCGGAGCCGGCGGGAGCAGCACGACCGACAGGTACAGACCCTCGCCCCGCGGGCTGTTCCACGAGCGTCCCAGGCGTCCGCGGCCGGCGGTCTGTTCGAGCGCAAGGTGCGCGTCGAAGTGGCGCGCCTCACCCGCTGCCAGCGCGGCGAATGCGCGCTCGTTGGTCGAATCGACGACTCCGTGGCGCAGCACGCGGAATTCGAAGGTCGCCATCGCTGCCGGCTAACGTACACTCCCGACGCTCATGGCCGAAGGCACGCGCACCACTCGCCGCGCCAAGCTCCGGCGCGGCTGCCTCGCCGGCACGATCTCGCTGCTCGTCGCGCTGCTGTGCGGCGAGCTCCTCGTGCGCGCCGTGGTCGGTTCGCCGCGCTCCGAGCGGCGTCCGCTGCTCGAGGTGCGGCTCAATCGCGCGCGCGGCTTCGAGATGATCCCGCACCAGACGCACTACACCTACGAGTACCCGGTGCAAGTGAACGCGCTGGGCCTGCGCGGGCCCGAATTGCCCGCCGAGAAGGGCGGCGAGCTGCGCGTGCTGTGCCTGGGCGACAGCTTGATCTACGGCCAGGGAGTCGCCGACGACCAGACCGTGCCGGCGCACATGGAGCGCCTTGCGGCCGAGCGCCGCCCGTTCCAGCCGTTCCGCGCGGTCAACGGCGGCGTGCGTGCCTACGCGACGCACCAGGAGCTCGCGCTGCTCGAGGAGCTGGGGCCGCGCGTGCAGGCCGACATCGTCGCGCTGTGCTGGTACCACAACGATTTCGAAGAGCGCGACATCCCTTCCACCATCGCCAAGCTCGAGCGGACCGGCCCGATCACCTTCGACGTGTCCGATCCGCTCGAGGGCTGGAAGCTCGTGCAGTGGCAGGGCGAGCAGTTGCTGCGCTCGAGCGCGCTCCTGATGCACGCCGCCGACGTGGCGCGATCCTGGACCGCCAAGCCCTGGCCGCAGGAGTTCTACGAAGCGGGCTTCGCGCGCCTCGACGGCTACCTCGACCGATTCGTGGCGCTGACCAGGGAGCAGAAGGCGCGGCCCGTGTTCGTGCGCATCCCGCATGCGAGCTCGATCCGCTCGGCTACGCGCTATGACGAGCTGGATCGGCGCGCCATGGAACTCGCCAAGGCCAAGGGCCTCGAAGTCATCGACTGCCTGCCGCAATTGCAGCGCGACTTCGCCGGCGCCGACCGGCTCCCGATCATTCCCTACGACGGCCACTTCGAGAGCCCGGGGAACGAGTCGATCGCGCGTGCGATCGTGACTGCCTTGCTCCCGTGACCGGATTGTGACCAACTCGGGACGCCGCCCCGCGTTATGACGGCCTCCGTGCCTGGTTCCCGAGGGTCCCGCATGCATTCACATCGCGCTGCTTCGATCTTCCTCGTCGCCCTCGCCGCTCTCGCGAGCGCCGCGCCTGTGCGCGGTGCCGATCCGTTGCCGGTGCGCGAAGTCACCGTGTTCAAGGACGGCCACGCGTTCGTGCTGCGCGAGGGCCCGCTGTCGGCGGATGCGGGCGGCAAGATCGTGCTGGCCGATCTGCCGCAGCCGTTGCTGGGCACTTTCTGGCCCTATGCGACCGACGGAGCCGTGCTGCGCTCGGCCGTCGCCGCCAACGAGCGCATCGTGACCGAGCGTACGGCGCTCGACCTGCGCCAGCTGGTCGAGGCGAACCGCGGCGCCTCCGTGGCCGTGACCGACGTGATGAACGAGAAGTTCACGGGCAAGCTGATCGGCATTCCGCGTCGATCGGCGGGAGAGCTGGAGAGTCTGCGCGGACCCACCGGTACACCGGTTCTCGACGAGGCCGGCTCGTTGCTCGTGATCGAGACCGACAGCGGCACGCGCGTGCTGCCGCTCGATCAGGTGCGCAACCTCGAAGTGCGCGGCCCGCTCGGCGCCAAGTACCAGCAGGACGAGCTGCGCGGCCGTCTCACGCTGCGCGTCGAGGGCGGCGGCACCGGGAGCCGCGTCGGTGTTGCGTACGTGCAGAAGGGACTGCGCTGGATCCCGTCCTACAAGATCGACGTCGGCGAGAACGGCAAGGCACGCTTCGATCTCCAAGCGACACTGGTCAACGATCTGCTCGATCTCGAACGCGCGGTCGTGCACCTCGTCGTCGGCGTTCCGCGTTTCGAGGCGCAAGGCATGCTCGATCCGCTCGCGCTGCAGGAGGCAGGCGCGCTCGTGGCCGCGCGGACGGAAACGCGAGACCGCTTCTCGAGCTTCCTCTCGAACGCGATGATGACGCAGGTCGCGGGCGGCTACTCGGCCGAAGCCGGCGTCCCCGCGAATGCCCCGGCGTTCGAGGGCGCTTCCGCGAACGAGGATCTGTACGTGTACACGCTGCGCGACGTGACGCTGGCACGCGGCGAGCGCATGGTGCTGCCGATAACGAAGTTCGAGCTCGACCACCGCGACGTTTACACGCTCGAGCTGCCCGTCGCGCCGCCGTTGGAGTTCCAGAGTCGATTCGACGGCTCGCGCATCGAGCGGCTCGCGGAGCTTGCCGCGCAGCAGAAGGTGCAGCACGTGCTGCGCCTGAAGAACGGCTCGGGCGCGCCGCTGACGACCGCGCCGGCCCTGGTGCTGAGCGGCGGCCGCGTGGTCGGCCAGTCGATCCTGACCTACGCGCCGGTGGGCGCCGAGACGGACCTCGTGATGTCGACCGCGCTCGACGTGTGCGTCGAGAAGAAGGAGCGTGAAACCGGTCGCAGCGGTGCCAGTGTCCGCTGGGACAACCGCGAGTATCGTCGGATCGACATGGCGGGCGCGTACGAGCTGTCGAACAAGAAGCGGGAAGCCGTCGAGCTCGAGGTGCACTGCACCGTGCTAGGTCTGGCCGACACGGTCGGTGGCGGCGGGAAGTTCGAGCAGCTCAGCTCGGCCGAATGGTGGAGTGACGCGCGTCGGCCGGAGTGGTGGTCGTGGTGGAGCTGGCCCTACTGGTGGTACCACTGGAACGGCGTGGCGCGCTTCGAGTGGAAGCTGAGACTGGAACCGGGCGCGCAAGCGACGCTCGGTGCGACCTGGCACTACTACTGGGAGTAGGTACTGAGCCCGCCTCGAATCCGGCGAGTTGGCAGGAAATGAGCCCGCCTCGAATCCGGCGATTTCGCGTCGCGAATTCGCCGGATTCGAGGCGGGCTCATTTCCTGCCAACTCGCCGGATTCGAGGCGGGCTCGGTACTTACGGCAGCAGGCCTTCCTCGCGCTTCTCGAGGTGGTCCTTCAGCCGGTTCATCACGTTCGAGTGGATCTGGCAGACCCGGCTCTCGGTCAGCGCGAGCAGCTCGCCGATCTCGCGCATCGTCAGGCCCTTCTCGTAATACATCGAGATGATGAAGCGCTCCTTGTCGGAGAGCGACTTCGTGAGGAAGAGCATCAGGTCGCGCCGATTGAGCTCGTGCACCGGGTCGATCGCGGTCCGATCGGCCAGCACCTCGACCTTCTCGAGCGAGCCGTCGTCCTCGCCGTCCTCCCACTTCTCGGAGAGCGAGTACATCGACTTCGGGCGTGCCTCCTCGATCTCGCCCTGCAGCTCGTCGTGCCCCATCGCGAGTTCGGCGGCCAGCTCCGCGTGGGTCGGCTCGCGCCCGAACTCGCCCTGCAGCTTCTGGTAGGCGCGCTCGATGCGAGTCGCCTTCAAGCGCACCAGGCGCGGCACCCAGTCCTGGCTGCGCAGCTGATCGAGGATCGCGCCGCGGATGCGCGTGCTGCAGTAGGTCTTGAACTTGATCCCGCGTGAGTGGTCGAAGCCGCGAATCGCGTCCATCAGGCCGAACATCCCGGCGCTGATCAGGTCATCGAGCTCGATCGACTTGGGCAAGGTCTGCAGCAGGCGCTCGGCGATGTAGCGCACCAGCGGCAGGTGGCGCTCCATCAGCTGGTTGCGCAGCTCCTGAAGCCCCATCGTGTCCTCGCCCTTGGAGTCCGTCACCTCCACGCGATAGGCGGTCCACAGCTCTTCTGTCGTGATCAACTCCTCCGGCGGCGGCGGAGGTGGTGCCTCGACGGCCTTGGGTTTCCCGTCACGGTTCCCGATCGACAGCGCGCGCGACTTGGGCTGCGCCTTGGGCTGCGCTTTGGATTGCACCTTCGGCGGCGACTTCGGCGGCGGCTTCTGAGTCGGCTTCTGACTCGCCTTCTGAGTCGGCTTCGGCGCGGCTTTCGCGCTCTTCCCGACCGCGCCATTGGCGGCTCCGGACTTGGCGGGTGGGCGCTTGGCGATCAAACGCGACTTCGGCAGCGCCGCATCGTCGCGCGCGCGGCCGGCGGCTCCGATGGCTACGCGCTTCTTGGCGGGCAAGGCCGCCTTCGGAGCCGCTGCGCGGATCGGCTCCGGCCGGGTCGGCCTGGCGGAGTTGGCCGTCGACGCAGGCAGCTTGGGCGCGGTCTTCTTCGGTGTCGGCATCAGGATGTCCTTTCGCGCGCTTTTCGCGCCGCGGAGCGCGTGCTTGGATTGCGACTTGGCGGACGAGGGCTTTGAGGTCATCGCGCGGCTCAGCCGACCTTGACGAGGGAGTGGATCGGCATGCCTTCGAGCTTCTTGCGACCGGCCAGGAAGGTGAGCTCGACCACGAACGCGCAAGCGATCGGCGTTCCACCGATCTTGCGCACCAGCTTGGTCGCCGCCTCCATCGTTCCGCCGGTCGCCAGCAGGTCGTCGATGAGCAGCACCTTCTGACCTGGCTTGCACGCGTCGAGGTGGATCTCGATCGAGTCCTTGCCGTACTCGAGCTCGTAGGACTCCGAAGCGGTCTTCCACGGCAGCTTGCCGGGCTTGCGGATCGGCACGAAGCCCTTGTTCAGGCGATTCGCCAGCGCGCAGCCGAAGATGAATCCGCGCGACTCGATGCCGCAGATCAGGTCGTAGCTCTTCGGCTCGACGACGCGAGCGAGCAGGTCGATCGTCTCACGGAAGCCCTCGGGGCTCTGCAAGAGCGGCGTGATGTCCTTGAACAGGATGCCCTTCTTGGGGAAGTCGGGAACATCCCGGATGTAGCGCTCGATCACGGGGCCTCCTTCCGACGAAGCCGCTCCGAGTGGGTGGGCCCCGTGGGGGGATGTATATCGGGTGGGCGCGCCCCTCGACCTGAGGCCGAGGCTACATTTCCTCGGGCGCTGCCAAGCCGAGCAGTCGCAGACCGTTACCTATAGCGATCCTGACGCCTCGAACAAGGGCGAGCCGGGCGGCCATGGTGGCGGGAGCCTCTCCCAGGACCTTGTTCGAGCGATCGGCCAGCCACGTGTTGTACTCGCGGCACAGTCCGAGCAGGTACTGCGCGAGCTCGGAGGGTTCGGCCTTGGCCGCCGCGCCCCGCACGACCGCGGGAAAGCGTCCCAATTGCAGCAGAATCGCGCTTGCATTCTCGATCGCGCGCCAGTCGGGCTCGACGCCCGCCGGACCGGCGGGTCGGCCGGCGCCCATGGCGGCCGCCTTGCGCAGGATCGAGCAGGAACGAGCGTGCGTGTACATCACGTACGGGCCGGTTTCGCCCTCGAAACTCGTGAGGTCGTCCTTGTCGAAAATCACGTCCTTGATCCGCTCGCGCTTCAGGTCATTGAACACGAGCGCGCCAATGCCGACTTGCTCGGCGATGGCCTCCAGGTTCGGCAGGTCCGGGTTCTTCTCGCGCACGCGCTCGCGCGCGGCCGCGACCACCTCGTCGAGCAGATCGTCGAGGACCAGGACCTCGCCGCGCCGGCTGGCGATCTTTACGCGACCCGGGCCGAGCAACAGGCCGAAGTCGACGTGTTCGACTCGCGGCTCCCACTCCAGGTGCATGCGCTTCAGCACGGCCTTCAACTGCCGGAAGTGCAGCTTCTGCTCGCCGCCGACCACGTACAGGCAGCGCTCGAACTCGAACTCCTTCCAGCGATCGAAGACGGCCGCCAGGTCCCGTGTCGCATAGAGCGTGGTCCCGTCGCTCTGCCGCAGCAGGCATGGCGTCTCCTTGAGGCCCTTGTCGACCTCGCCGAGCATCACGACCAGCGCACCCTGGCTGAGTTCGGCGATGCCGGCGGCCTGCACGCGCGCGATGGTCGGCGCGAGGTGCGTTTCGAACCAGCTCTCTCCGCGGACGAGGTCGTGGGTGACGCCCAGGCGCGCGAAGGTCTTGGCGAAGGCGGCCAGCGAGACCTGCGTGACCCAACGCCACTGCGCGCGCACCTCGCCGTCGACGCCGCTCTCGAGCTCTCGATACGCATCGCGGGCCTCCTTCGCGAAGCTTGCGTCGTAGGACGGGCCTTGCTCGTCGATGGCGGCCTTGCTGCGCTGGTACAGCGCCAAGAGTCCCATGACCGGCTCGTTGGCCAGGTCGACCTCGCCGCGCCAACGGCGCAACGCGACCACGAGCCCGCCGAATTGCGCGCCCCAGTCACCGATGTGATTGATGCCGACCGTCCGGTACCCGAGCGCGCGGTGCAGTCGCACCAACGCCATGCCCAGGATCGTCGAGCGCAGGTGGCCGACGTGCATCGGCTTGGCGATGTTCGGCGAACCATAGTCGACGACGATGGTCTTGCCCTCACCCGCGCGGCTCGTCCCAAACGCGTCGGCGCGCGATTCGATTTCGCCCAGGATCTCGCGCGCCAGGGCCGCCCGCTCGATCCGGAAGTTCAGGTAGGGGCCGGTCGGCGTGCACGTGATCCCCGAGAGGGCCGCCGCAACGCGCGGGGCGAGCGCTGCCGCGATTGCCGGAGGGGCGGCTCGTTGGGCCTTGGCCAGCGCGAAGCACGGAAAGGCCAGGTCGCCTTGGTTGGGGTTTTTCGGGCTTTCGAGCCGGATTTCGGCCGCCGGCCGGCCGCTGGCGGCCGCGATGGCGGCACAGATCGAGTCGACGAAGGCCTGCATAAAGAGACTCGCCATCGTGCCCGATCGCGCGCCGTGATGCGAGCCCGTTAGGAGTGGTCATATTTTTCCTCCGGAAACACCTCTCCGGGGGCCGAAGGACAGCATTCCCCGCTCCTCACTCCGTCCCCTGTATGTGGCTCCAATTCTACCTTTGGTGCGCCGCGTCGCTCCTGAGCTGCGGCTGCGCGATCGCGGCGGCGCTCCACACGCGCAAGCTCGGCCGGCGAATCGCGCAACTTGGTCAGTCGCTCACGCAAAAGCAGCGGGAGGCGGCCGCGCTGACTGCCCGCGTCGTCGAGCGCGAGGCGCAACTCGCGCAGCAGATCGAGCGCAAGCGGTCGCTGCAGAGCGAACTCGCTGCTCGCGATGCCAAGATCGAAACCGCTCAGTTGCGCATCGAGCAGGAGCGCAGCGAGCGCCAGCAGCAGAACGCGCGGCTCGCGGCAGGCGAAGCCGGTGATTCGGCCGGCGCTCGGGTGGCGCGCGAGGCGGAACTGGCGCGGTTGTCGGGAACCATCGATCGGCTGACCCAGGAAGTGCTGGCAAAGAGTCAGCAGCTGGAATCACTCGGGTTGCGCTGCGGCGAACTCGAGGGTCGACTCAAGGGTCGTGATGCGGAGCTCTCGAACTCGACCGCCGAACTCGAGGCTTTGCGCGCCGCGGTGCGGGCCGGCGAGCAGCAGGCGGCCGCGCAGCCGGAGTCCAACGAGGAGCTCGAGCAGGTCCTGCAGCGCCTGTCCCGGCAGGAGGGCGTGCTGGAGCACACGCTCCAGGCGCGCATCGCGGATCTGGTCGAGCAACTCGCGTCCAGTGGCGCCGCGAACGAGGAGCTTCGCGGGCTCGTGAAGGCGCAGGAAGCGCGCAGCACGGCCATGGCCGCTCGTGCCGCGGATCTCGAGCAACAGCTCGAGCAAGGGCGACACGCCGAACAGGAGCGCCTGCTGCACGACCAGGAAGTGCAGCGCTCGCTGTGCGTTCGCGCCACCGAACTCGAGGAACGCATTGCGAGCGACGATCAGGTTCTGAGCCGCCTGTCGGCCGAGATCGATCGCCTGCGCGTCGAGCTCGAGGCCGAGCGCCGCCGCGGCGCCGCGGCCAGCGAGCAGGGCGCCAGCCTGGAACAGGAACTGCAGCGTCGTGAGCTGCGGGAACAGGAACGCGTGCAACACGAGGAGCAGGTGCATCACGCGCTGTGCGTCCGCGCGGAACAAACCGAGCAGCAGCTCGCCGCTCGCGAGGGCGAGTTGCGCGAACAGGCCGCGCGGATCGAGCAGCTTCAGCAGCAACTCGCCGCCCAGGTTGCGCAGGTCGAAGCCTCCGGCCGGCGCGAGGCCCAGCTCCATCAGGAGGCCGAGCGGCGTTCGGCGCAGGAGCAGGAGCGCGTGCGACTGGCGGAAGAGATGCAGCGCTCGCTGTGCGCTCGGATCGGCGAACTCGAGGAACGCATGGCCGGTCGCGAGGCCGAGCTCAGCGAGCGCGCAGCCGAGGTCCAAGTCCTGCAGCAGGACGTCTTCGCCAAGTGCCAGCAGATCGAGGTCGACGCCAAGCGAGCTGCGGATCTGGAGCTGGAGTTGCAACAGCACGCTCGCAAAGAGCAGGAACTGCGGCAACTGCTCGACGTCCGTGCAGTCGAGTTCGAAGCTCAGCTCGCCGCGCGCGACGAACAGTTGCGCGATCGCGTCACCGCGCTCGCGGATCTGCAGCAGCATGTCACGGCCAAGTGCGAGCAACTCGAATCCGAAGCCAAAGCCGCCGCGGAATTGCAACAAGAGCTGCAGCGCCGGGCCCGCCAGGAGGAGGCGTTGCGGCTGATGTTCGAGGGTCGCAACGCCGAGTTCGAGGCCCGGCTCGCGGCACGCGAGGACGATCTGGCGCGCCTGCGCGCGGAGGCCCAACGGCTGGAGGAAGAGTCCCGCGCGGCCGCTGCCCAGGCCGATCAGCACGCAGGCGAATTGCGCATTCGCGACCAGCAAGCCGCGGAATCGCGCGCGCGCCTGGAGGCGCTCGACTTCGCGATCCAGGCGGCGCACGAGGAAGCCGAGGCGAGTCTGGCCGTCTCCGACGAGCTGCTTCAACCGCGGTTGGCCGCCCTGCACGCGTGCGGCAGCTCGGCGCGACCGCTGCCGCGGCCGTACGTCAAGGCCGTCGAGCGTGGCGATCTGCATGCGGCGCTGCAGGGGCTTTTCAGCCTCGGCGAGCCGCTCTCCGACGCGGCAGTCCGGCGCCTGTGCGAAGGTTGGGGCTCGCAGTACGAAGCTTGGAAGCAGGCTCCGTTCCAACGCGAAGTCGTCTACCTGTGGGCCGAGACCGTGCGGCTCGCGGCCGGCCACAGCAACGATAGCGACGCGCTGTTCACGCTGGTCGCGTCCTTCGCCGACGGCACGCGCTCCCTGGTTGCCGTCGAGTCGGGTGTGTTCGGCTCGAAGCGGTCATGGTCGGAGCTGTTGCGCGCGCAGGCGCTGCGCGGGATGAACGAGCCGCGGCTCGTGATCGCGTCGGCGTTGTCCGGTTGCGCGGACGCGCTCGCCGAACTCGGGTGGAGCTCCGCGCGCCAGTCTTGCTGGAACGAGAAGACCGCCGAGCTCGTCGCGGCGCTGCCGCGAGCGCGCCGGTCCGAAGCAGCCCAATTGTTGCGAGCCATGGCCAACGCCGAGAAGCGCGCCGAGGCGAAGCTGCTGTTCGACCGTTTCGTCAAGCGCTGCGGCGTTCGTTGCGCCGCCGTGGGCGAAGCACTGCGCGCCGCGTGGAAACCCCTGATGAGTTTCCACGCCTTCCCCAGCGAACACTGGTCGCATCTGCGCACGGTCGGGCTGGTCGAAGCCCGGCTCGCCGCGCTTCGACTGCGCGCCGACAAACCGGTACCGGGGCCGTCCGTCCCGCACGTCGACGCGGTGCTGTGGAAACTGCTCAGCGCGGACGAGAGCGGCTTCCGCCGGCTCCCCGCCGCAGCGCCCGTCGCGAAGACCGTGTCGGCGCGGGCGGAGTCGGCGGAGTCGCGTGAGAAGCGCCCTGCCAAGTCGCGTGCCCGTGCCCGATCCCGTTAGTCGAACTCCAGCCGCGACCCCAAGCCGCACCCAAGCCTCACGACCCGCGTTTCACAATGCCATCCCAGGACGAACACCCGCTGGAGCAGGACCCCACCACGGTGGAGCCTCGCGCACCCGGCTTGGGTGAGCTCCTGAGCGTCGGCGCGGAGGCCGCGGCTTCATCGGCCTCCTCGCCCGCTGGCACCGCATCCAGCGCCGGCGAGATCGCGCGCGATTCGTCGGTGGTTGCCATGCCGATGCAGGGCGCCGAAGCCATGACAGACTCGACGCCGGGCACGGATGCCGCATCCGAGGATGCCGCATCGACCGCGACGCAGTCCGAACTCGGCGCCGCCGCGGAGGCCGCCGCGCTCGCTGTCCCTCAGCAAGAATCACGGCCGGCCCGACTGCAGACGACGATTTGGGACGTGGCCGGGGTGGCATTGATGTCGCTCGGCGCCTTCTTGTTCATCGCGCCATTCGTGTCGGTGCAGGCGGCCAACCTGCTGGCCGGGCAGGGCGACATGCGCATGCATTCGACGATCCTGATCGTCGTCGGGCTGCTGGTGTTCGCCACGGGCTTCCTCCGTCGCACGTTGAGCGACCTGCAGCAGTCGCTGCGGACCGTGCGGGGCGAAACGGCGCGCATCCAGGACCTCGCCAACGAGGAACTCGCGCTGCGCGAAGAACTCAATGTCGCGCGGCTCGAGGGCATCCATCTCGCGGAGAGCGTCGCGGCACTGCACGCGAAGATCGCGGACCTGACCGTGGTCGTGTCCCATCCCGATCACACCAATTCGATCTTCCGTCTCGCGAACAGCCTCGAGCAGCACGGCCGGCGCATCGAGAACTTCATCAGCACCCAGTTCGACATCATCGGGCGCCAGGTGGAGTTCTTCGCCAAGGACAGTCTGGATGCCGCCGTCGCCATGCAGGCGTCCGTGAGCAAGGTCGATGCGCGGGTTCGAGAACAGGGCGAGGCTCAGGAACTCGCGCTGATCCAGGGACTGTGTGAACTCGACACGGCCGGACGCGCGTCGGTCGCCCGGATCGAGGCGCGTCTCGAAGAGCAAGCGGGCGCGCAGCAAACGGCGCTGGCCGCCCAGTCCGAGCAAGCCGAGCTGCTCGCGCGACGCGGCGCCGCGGCTCTGGACGAACTTCGATCCCGCATCGAGCAACTTGCCACGTTGCAGGCCGATCTGGCACGCGAGGAGTCGGTTCGCCTGGAGCGCCGGATCGAGCTGGCTCAGACGCAATATCTGGAACGCCTGGAGCGGCTCACCGAACAGACCCGCTCGTCGCTCGCCGCTCAGCTCACGGACTTGCAGCAAGACCTGCGCGTCGTGTCGGAGTGCACGAGCTCGACGCAGCAAAGCTGCAACGACCTCCGCGCTCGCGTGGACGATGGCGGACGAACCCACCTCGCCGAACTCCAGCAGCTGCGTTGGCGGGTCCAACTCGACACCGAGCAGCTCGCGTCCGACCTCGCCGGCTTGGGCGAGCGCTTCGACCAGCGCCTCGACGCGCAGGCGGGTTCGCTGAGCGGCGGCCTCTAGCGGCTCGACCGGAAGATCGAGCTCGCCGAACAGTCGCGCGAGGCGGGTGCGGAGCAGCTCGGCAAGCAGCTGCGGATCCAGATCGCCGACTTGAACGAACTGCGCAAGCAGGTGCAGTTGGACTCCGAACAATACACCGCCGGCCTCGGCGGTCTGCGCGAGGTCCTCGACCAACGCCTGGACGCGCAGGAGGGAGCGCTGAGCGGCGGCCTCGAGCGGCTCGACCGGAAGATCGAGCTCGCCGAGCAGTCGCGCGCGACGAAGGCTGAACAGCTAGGCGAGCAACTGCGGACCCAGTTGGGCGATCTGCATCAGTTGCGCGAGCGGGCGCGGTTGAACTCGGAGCAGATCGCTTCCGACCTCGCCGACCTGCGCGAGTGCCTGGGCCAACGCTTGGACGCGCAAGCGAACTCGCTGCGCGACAGCCTCGAACACCTCGACCAGAAGATCGAGATCACCGAGCAACTGCGCGCCGCGGAGTCGGAGCAGCTCGGCGAGCAACTGCGCAATCAACTCGGCGATCTGCAGCAACTGCGCGAACGGGCGCGGCAGGATTCCGAGCAGTTCGCCGCGAACCTCCGCGGCCTGCGTGAGAGCCTCGACCAGCGCCTGGAGGCGCAGACGGGCTCGCTGCGCGGCGGACTCGAGCGCCTCGATCAGAAGATCGAGCGCGCCGAATTGGCCGCGCGCCTGGTCCAGCTCGACCTGGCCAAGTACGTCGAGCTGGTCGAGGACTTGTGGTTGCAGCGCGAGCTCGGCTCGGGCTCCACGACCCCTGGCGCGCAGCCCGAGCCGTCCTGACCGGAGGCGTTCTGCACGTGCTGCGCGGGGCGCGGGGGAGGCTCAGTCTCCGCCTGGCGCGGAGGTGGGCGGCTCGAAAGCGATGCTCCGCAACAACAGCGAGAATGGTCGCGCGTCACCGTCGGGATGGAAGGACTTCGAGCACGCGATCACGATCGGCGTGAAGCCCTCGTAGTCGAAGTGGGGGATGGGTAGCCGCAACTCGAGCGGACCCGCGCTCGTCACCGGCCACTCCTGCCCGACGAGGTCCGTGATGAAGACACCCACCGTGCAAGGCAGTGGGAGCCCGGCCGGAACCGCGGCGCGCACGACGATCTCACCGGGTCCGTGCCGCACCAACACCTCGGCGGAAGGGCTGGTCGCATAGCCGGGTCCGTGTCCCCAACCGTCGGCGCGCCACTCGTGGAATCCGCGGCAAAGGTACTGCGGCGCCGCGCCCGTGGTGAAGTCGAGGCGCGCCGGCAGCCCCTTGGGATCCGGAACGGCGGAGCCGCGCGTGCCGAAGGCGGAACCTCCGGCGATGTCGGTTTCGCTCGGCCGGAAGTCGGGTTGGAGCGGCTGCCCGCGCCGCCAGCGCAGCACCGCCTGCGCGGCAATCGCGTGGCCGTCCCCGCTCAGGTGGCCGTCGGCGACATAGGTCGCGATTCCCGCGCCGCGCGCGGTGCGCAGCGGACCGAGGAGGCAGGCGATCTCGATGCCCTGCGCGGCGCAGAAGCGCAGCAGTTCTCGCTCGGGCAGTTCGAAGTCGAGGTGATCGGTCACCGGCTGCCCGAGGATCGCCTGCGACCGGATCTCGAACGACAGTTGATGCGGGTGCATCTCGACCTGCGCCCGCTCCGGGATCACGACCACCAGCAACTCCGAACCCAGTGCTTCGACCTCGTGCTCGAGTGCCACCAGCAGATCGCGCGTGCGCCGCCAACCGGCCTGCCAGCGGTCGCGTGCGGCGCGGCCCGTAGAGTCCGTGCGGAACGACTGCTCCGGTTTGGAAGAACTCGAAGTTCGAGGTCGGGGCCAGGCCCGCTTCCAGGCGCGGCACGAGCCTTTGCTCGAACGGTTCGAAAGGCAGCCAATTGCGGCGATTCGTGCGCACGGCGTAGGCGAGCACGTTGCGCTCGGCCCACGCGTACGCATGCGACCAACGACGTATCCACGCGCGCACCGGGTAGCGGTGCATGCGCTCCAGTCCCAGCGGGCCGCCGCCGCGGTCGATCAGGTACGGGCGCAGGTAGTCTCCCGGGCTGATCGCGGTCTGGCCGGCGAGTTCGGGCGTGTTGTTGACGACGTCATTGGGCGGATAGAGCAGCAGCACGACTGCGTGCGGCCGCACGCGCTGGGCGTAGCGGCGCAGCGCCAGGAGCTGCTGCGCGGTTCCCCAGTCGTCGCAACATAGGCTGAAGGAACGCAGCGGCTGCTCCGATGTCGACAGCTCGCGCGTGACGCGCTCTCCGACGAGATCTTCCGCGCGCACGGCCCACGCGTTGAGGAACGAGTCACCCAGGAACAGCAGGCGGCGTTCGGACGGATCGAAGCGCGTTCCCTCGGCCGGAAGATCGGGGCCGCGAAAGCCCTCGCTGGACGTGCGGTAGGGAAAATCGCCGCGCTCGTCGCGATTGGTGAAGACGGTTCCGGACTCGAGCCTGAATCCGAATTCGGGGTCGAGCACGAGCTGATCGTGGAAGCCCGGCACCGGCAGCAGCAGGCGCACGCCGATTTCGGCCAGTCCGGCGGCGACCAGGAAGCCGCCGATCGACAAGAGGAATTTCCGTCGGAGCGAGGTTCGGCGGCTCGGCACGGTCCTGCCCACAGCGAAGCGATGCTCGCAGCATCGGGCCGGATCCGCAATGGCGCGAGTGCCATGTGAGCGATTCTGCTCGGCAAAGTGTGCCGCAATGCGCCGGCACTGTGACGATCGACGCGGGATTCGGCGCGCTTCCGAGGCCGGCTGCGGGAATCAGCGCGGCAATGTACAGCCTCGGCACGGTTTCTGCGCTGCAAGCACCGGCGCAATCGCTCGTTTTTTGATCGACCGTCCACCTCAGTCTCAAGGATCAGCCCTGCCCATCCAACCTCGTCTCGCTCCTGCATTGGCCGCTCTTCTCGTCGCGGCATCGAGCTCAGCTCAGGATTGCAAGCTTCGCGCAAACACGCACCGCATCTCCGTTGCCAGCGGCGGCGTGCAGAGTTTGAAGATCGACGTGGGACCCGCCAATGCAGGGATCTACTACGTCATCGGCTCGTTCAGCGGCACGAGTCCCGGCCAGAACGTGAACGGCATCCACTTCCCGCTGAATCTCGACTCCTACTTCCTGCAATCGTGGTTCGGCGACACGCTGGTGGCCGGCAACGGCATCGGCGCGACGGATGTGACCGGTCAGGCCTTCCACGGTCTGCTCGTGCCGCCGGGGAGCGCCAGCGCTCTGGTCGGTCTCACCGTGCATCACGTGGTCGCGCCGGTGAACGCGCTGTCGCTCTTGCACACCTGCGCGACGAACCCGGTTCCGCTGAAGTTCCTTCCGTAGCAACGTCGAGTGGGCGGGGCCTCAGGCCCAGCTCTCCCACTCCGAGTTCTTGAGCTCCAGCTCGCGCTCGACCTCCGCGAGCCGGATCTGCGCCCCCTTCATGCGGCTCGCGTTGCGGTAGACCTCTTCGGTCACCAGCGCCGCCTCGAGCTGCGCCCGTTCCTCCTCGAGCGCAATGATCGCCTTCTCGATCTTCTCGAGCAGCCACGGGTTCTTGACCTTGCCGCCGCCGGCGCGCGAGCCCGCCTTTGGCGCGGTCTCGGCCATGGCGCCGGCGGCGCCAACCGCCTCGCGCTCCTTCAGGGCCTGCGCGGCGGCGCGCTTGGCGGCGGCAGCCTCCTGCGCCTGCTTCGTCGCGAGTGCCTCTTCGCGCTCGCGTTGCACGAGCGCGCGCCAGGTCGAGTAGTTCCCCGCGACGCGCCGCACGCCGCCGGCGCGGACCTCCAGGGTCACGTTGCACAGGTTGTCCAGGAACTCGCGGTCATGGCTGACCACGACGAGCGCGCCGTCGAAGGCGTCGAGGAATTCCTCGAGCGCCGTGCGCGCGGCGAGGTCCAGGTGGTTGGTCGGTTCGTCGAGCGCCAGCCAATTCGGCTGCTCGAGCACGAGCAGCGCCAGCGCCATGCGCGCGCGTTCGCCGCCCGACAGCGTCGTCACGGGCACGTTCACCGCGTCACCGCGGAACAGGAACTTCGCCAGATGCGAACGGATCTCGAGCTCGGTCATGAGCGGCCAGGCGCGCATCACGAACTCGAACGGTGTCTTCGGCCCGTACTCGCCACTGCCGGCCAGTTCGGCGCTCTCTTGGTCGAAGTAGCCGCACACGGTCTTGTGGCCCGGCACGACGCGACCCGCGAGCGGCTGCGTGCGATTGGCGAGCACGCGCAGCAGCGTCGTCTTGCCCGAGCCGTTGCGGCCGACGATGCCGATGCGCTCGCCGCGATCGACACGGATCTCGACGTGCTCGAGGATGCGCCGCGTTCCGTGCCCGACCGCGAGATCGACCGTTTCGAGCACGGCCTCGCCGCTGCGATCGCCGCTCTTCATGCGGATGACCGGGCGGCGCACGTCGTGCCAGGGCTCGGGCAGCCGCACGAGGTTTTCGAGCTTCTTCTGCCGCCCCTTGGCCTCGGCGGTGCGCTGGCTGCCCATGTTGCGGCGGATGAACTCCTCCTCCTTGCGGATGAAGTCCTGCTGGTCGCGCCACGCGCGCAGGTCGGCCTTGTAGCGCTCGTCCTTGAGCGCGACGTACTGCGAGTAGTTGCCCGGGTAGCGCACGAGCTGCCCGCGCTCGAGCTCGTAGATCACGCTGACCGCGCGGTCGAGCAGGCGCCGGTCGTGCGAGACGACCAGCACCGCGCCGCGCAGCTCCTTGAGGTACGCTTCGAGCCACTCGATGCCTTCGAGATCGAGGTGGTTGGTCGGCTCGTCGAGCAGCAGCACGTCGGGCGCGGAGACCAGCTCGCGCGCCAGCAGCGCGCGGCTCTTCTCGCCGCCGGAGAGCGTGCGGGCCTCGCGCTCCCACAGCGCGGGCGCGAGCCCGATGCCGTCGAGCACGCTCTCGACGCGGTGCTCGCTCTGCCAGCCGCCGAGGAACTCCATGCGCGCACCCAGCTCGCCGTGCCGCTGCAGGATCCGTTCGAGCGCCTCGCCCTCCGCGCCGCCCATCTCGTGCTCGAGCTCGGCGAGCTGCCGGGCGACGTCCTGGGCTTCCTGCATGCCGGATTGGACGTACTGCAGCACGGTTCGGCCGGCCGGGAACTCGGGGCGCTGGCTGACGTAGCCGAGGCGCACGCCGCGCTGCACGTCGATCTTCCCGCCGTCGGGCTGCTCCTCGCCTTCGATCAGCCGGAGCAGCGTCGTCTTGCCCTCGCCATTGCGGCCGACGAGGCCGATCTTCTCGCCGGCCTCGATGCGCAGATCGACACCGTTCAAGACGTCGCGCGCGCCGAAGTGGCGGCGCAGTCCGGTGGCGAGGACGAGGCTCATGCGAAGCCGCGTAGCGTAGCAGCGATCGCGCCGCACGCGTTGTTGCGTACCGCCGGTACCGTGCCCGACGCTATCCTCTCCACCGCCACATGCCCGCTCCCCCGACGGACGCCCGCACCGGGCTCGCGACCGCGATCAGCGTTGCCGCATGCGGCGACGACGGTTTCGTGTTGCGTGTGCGTCCCGACGCCCCGTATCCGCCGATCCGCGCCAGCCGCTTCTTCATGCTGCGCCGCGAGGACGGTTCGATGCCGCTCGTGCCGCGGCCGTTCTCCATTTATCGCCAGCTCGGCGCGGAGCTCGAGTTCCTGGTCAAGCAGATGGGCGTCGGCACCCGCGCGCTAGGCGCGCTGCGGCCGGGCGATCGCCTGCGCGTGACCGGCCCGCTCGGGAACGGCTGGCCGGCCCTCGAGCCGCGGCCCGACGAGCCGTGGGTGATGCTCGCCGGCGGCATCGGCTCGGCGCCGTTCTACATGGGCATCGAGCAGGCGCTCTCCGGCATGGACGGTCGGCCCGCGTGCCGGCCGCAGGACCTCGCGCTGCTGTACGGGGCCGCGCGCAAGGGCCTCCTGTACGACATCGCCGCGTTCCGTCAGCTCGGTGTGCGCACCTTTACCGCGACCGATGACGGCTCCGACGGACATCGCGGCAACGTCCTCGGCTTGCTCGAGGCGCTGCAGCAGCGCGGCGAATTGCCGCGGCGCGTGCGTCTGCTCGCCTGCGGCCCCGAGCGCATGCTCGAGGCCGTCGAGCGCCATGCGATGGCCAACGGCCTGGAATGTTGGCTGTCGTTGGAGAGCCTGATGGGCTGCGGTGTCGGCATCTGCAACGGATGCCCGGTGCCGACGCGCAAGGATGGACCGCTCGGCGCCTGGAGCAATGCGAAGTGCTGCGTCGAGGGCCCCGTGTTCTCCTGTCGAGAGGTTGAGTTGGCCCATGGACGCGGCTCATGAGCAACTCATGAGCGCGCTCGTCCTCACTTCGGGGCGCCGCGCACGGGCGAGCACGCCTCTACTGGGCGCGCGCCTGCGCCAGCTCGGCTGCCAGGCGCTGTTCGAGGAACCCGCGCTGGCGCGCGTCCAATCGGTGCTGGGCCGGGACCAGCGCGAGTGCGCGTTCGTAGTACGGGACGGCTTCCGAACCGCGACGCTGCGCAAGCAGCAGCGCCGCCAGCTCGAGCAGCGGATCGAAGGCCTCGGGCGAACGTTCGACGAGCCAGCGGAATTCCGCGATCGCGCCGTCGATGTCGCCTGACAGCTTCATCAGCACACCGCGCAGGTAGCGCGCCGGCTCGAGCTGCGCGTCCAGGGAGAGCGCGCGCTCCACCCAGGTGCGCGCCAGCGCGCGCTCCTCGCGCGCGTTGTCGGCCAGTGCCAGTGAGAAATAGAAGCCCGCGCCCGCCACGAGCTCGCCGGCGAACAGTTCGCGCAGCGCCTCCAACTGCGGCCCGCCCTTGCTGACCTCGTAGGCGCGCTGCAGGAACGGCAGCGCCGCTTCGCTCGCTCCGGTCTGGAGCAGCAGTGCGCCGAGGTTGTAGTGGTACTCGAAGTTGGTCGTATCGAGATCGCAAGCACGCCTGAACGCCTCGATCGCCGCGGCGTACTCCTGCGCGGTGTACAAGACCTGTCCGCGCGTGTGTTGAGCGAACGCGTTGCGTGGATCGAGTCGCAGCGCCTCGTCCAGCAGGCCCAGCGCGCGCGATGTGTCGCCGCGAGCGCGCGCCACCGCCGCCAGGATCACGAGCGGCTCGCCCGAGCGCGGGTGGTCGATTCTCGCGCTTTCCGCCTCGGCTTCGGCCTGCTCCAGCCAACCGCCCTGGAACAGTGCGCGCGCGATCCAGATGCGATCCTCGAGATTGCGTGGTCGCAGCGCGAGCGACTCCTCGAATGCCCGCCGCGCCGCGTCCCACTGATTCCGTTGCATCGAGATCACACCGAGATTGCGATGCGCTTCGGCCGAACGCGGGTTGAGCGCGATCGCCTTTCGCAGCAGACGCTCGGCTTCGCCCAGGTCGCCGCTCTGCGTCTCGACCGAGGCCAGCGCGATCAGAGGCAGTTCGCTGTCGGGCCGCATCGCTGCGACGTTCTCGAACAACCGGCGCGGCGTCTCCCAATCGCGATAGTCGTCGATTTCGGCTTCGTAGAGCAGGCAGTAGCCGACGCCCAGGTTCGACTGCAGCACGTCGGCGCGCGTCGCGAAGACCGCGGGGTCGCCGCGCAGCGCGCGCTCGCACTGCGTTTGCGCGCGCTCGAACGCGCTCAGCGCCGCCGCGAGCTCGGCCGGATCGCGATTCGCGCGGTAGGCGTCCAAGTGCACGCGTCCCAGGCCCCACCACGGGTATGGAGAGTCCGGCGTCTCGATCGTGGCGCGTCGGAAGAGCGCGAGTTCGTCGGCCCAAACCGGGATGCGCCGCCAGGTCAGCGCGGCCGAAGCGAGCATGAGTACGGTGAGCAGGACGATGGCAATCTCGCGCCGGCGCGGCGCGAGCAACGCGAGCAGGCCGGCCAGGCCGAGCACCGGCAGGTACAGGAAACGGTCGGACAGCAGGAACTGGCCGAGCGACTCGATGCGCAGCAGGTTCGGCAGCAGCCCGAAAGGCAGGAAGAGCAGCCACGCCAGCGGTTTCCATGCGCGCCTGAGCGCGGCGCCGGCAGCGGCGACGAACCACGCAATCGTCGCTCCGAGCGCGATCCACGTGTCTGTCGCGCCCCAATCGATGCCGGGCGAGTGCATTCGGAACAACGCCGAGCGCAGCGGCCAGGCGATCAGGCCCAGCGCGCCTCCGAACACCTCGACGCGCAGCCACGCCATCCGCGACGGCGAGTAGCCGAAGTAGGTCGTCGAGCGATCCATGCCCGCCGCCCACGAATCGAAGACCGCGACGCGCGCGAGCCAGTACAGCGCGAAGACCGCGAAGTACGGGATCCACGCCCGCTTCCAGTGCGCGAGTCGCGCGCGCAGGCCGCCGTTCTCGCCGCGCGCGAGGTCGAGTGCCAGCGCGCAGGGCACGAGCATGGCCGCCTGCTCCTTGCCGAGCAGCCCGAGCGCGAGACACAACGCAGCCGAGAACGGGACACCGCGGGCGCCGTCCTCGACCCAAGTGCGGTGCCGATACAGCCCGTACAGCACGAGGCTTCCGAAGAGCGGGTCGTTGAGCGCCGAGATCCAGGCCACGCTCTCGACGTGCAGCGGATGCAACGCCCACAGCGCAGCTCCCAGCCACGCGATCCAGCGATCGGCCGTGATCCGCTCGAGCAGCAGCAGCGCGGCGCACGCGGCAAGCGCATGCAACCCGATCTGCACGGCGTGGAAGGCCCACGGCGCGCCGTCGCCGAGCGCGTGCGCAACCATCATCACGAACGCGGTCAGCGGTCTCCAATAGCCGATTCGCGAGGCGGATTCGGCGTCCAGGAAGTCCCAGTAGGCTCCCGAGAAGGCCTGCGGCAGATTCGCGAAGCTCGTGATGACGGGGTTGCGTTCGACCAGCAACCGGTCGTCGTACACGAAGCCCCCGCTCAGCGCCCGCGCGAAGCAGGCGGCCACCAGCAGCGCCAGCAGCAGCGCCAGCAGCAACGTGGCGAGACCGCTGCGCGCCCGAGGGGCGAATGGCGAGGCGGAATCGTCCCTCATGCGTCCCGTCTAGTCATGGGGCCGTGATCGGAAACGTGTTGGTGTCGCATCCGGAGCGGGTAGCCTAAGCAGGAGGCCTTGCGCCTGCGCACTCCAATGCTCGCTTTCCTTCGCACACTCGTCATCGCGTCGCTTCCGCTGTCCCTGCACGTTTTCGTGCCGCGGCAGCTGATCGAAGAGCCCGCCTCGGCACCGGCGCGCAACGCACCGGCCGCGCACGCGTGGCTCGCGAGTCCGGTCGTGATCGGCGCGAGCATCTCCGACGGATTCGGCCTGCGGGCCGAGGTCGGATCGCGCGTCCGGCTCTCCGACTACCTGAACGCGGCGATCGCGGCGCCCCACGCGGAAGTCGAGTGCTTCGGTTCGGCCTTCTTGTTCCAGGATCCGCTCGCGCGCGGCGAGCGGCAGGTGCTGTCCGCGCTCGAGCGCGCGCCGACGCTGCTGGTCGCGCTCGACTTCCCGTTCTGGTTCGCCTACGGCACGCTGGCCCGCGAAGAGGACCGCCCGCGCCTGCTCGAGGCCGGGCTCGCGCTGTTGGCGCGGTACGACGGCCCGACCTTGCTGTGCGATCTGCCCGACATGAGCCCGGCCCTGCACGGTGCCAAGGTGCTCGGCATGCGCATGATCGTCGAGTCGCAAGTTCCCGCGCCTGAGATGCTGAAGCGCCTGAACGCGCAGCTCGCGGCCTGGGCGGCAGAACGCCCGAACGTGACGCTCGTGCCGATGGCGGCCTTGCTCGACGATCTGCGCGCCGACCGACCGGTCGTCGTGCGCGGCGCCGAGTACCGCAAGGCCGACCTCGCGCGGCTGTTCCAGCCGGACCTGTTGCACGCATCGAGCGAGGGCACGGCCCTGCTCGTCGCGCTCGCGCTCGAATGTCTCGCGGCGCGGCACCCGGAACTCGGGCCAGGGCTGGTCTCTGCGACGCCCCAGCAGCTCTCGCGCGCCGTGATCGAGACCAAGGCGGTGGAGCGGGCGCGACGCGCCGGGCCCGCGGAATCCAAGCCGGCCGGAACCCCCGCGGGCGTCAAGTAGGGGCCTGGAAACGCAGCGAGGGACGGCTCGCGCCGTCCCTCGCCTCATGGCTCGTGCCGAGTGCCGGACTATGGGCAGATCGCGACGTTCAGGCGGTTCGTCCCGATGTAGGCCGTGCTGGACTGCGGGGCCACGGCCTGCACGTAGATCGTCGTCCCCGGCAGCGGAGGCATCGTCGCCGTGAAGGAGCCGGCCCCATTCACCAAAGTGAATGGAGCGAGCGACACGGCCGTCGTGTAGTCGACCAGCAGCGTGAATTGGAGCACGAACTGATTCGTCGGCGTGAACCCGATGATGCGACGGGCCACTCCCGTGATCACGAGCCCCGACGACGAGAACGTCATCGTCGCTCCCTGAGTCGGCGTGGAAGCCGTCGAGAGGACGCCGGTGTTGCCCGGCAGCCCGCTCAGGCTCGTGACACCACAGCCGGGCGGCGCCGCGCCGATGTCGATCGGCCAGGCGTTCGACAGGTTCGCATTGCCGGTGCCGTTGTTGCGCACGAGCACGTCGCCGTCGCCCGCGCTGGCGGGGGCAGTGACCGAGATCGTGCCGCCGCTGGAAGTCACGCCGGTCAGCTTGATCGGATCGCCGTTACCGCCCGTGCCGGTCTTCGTGAACCACACCTCGTTGCCCGTCGCGGAGAAGTTCGTGCCGCTGATCGTGACCGCTGTTCCGTTCACGCTGACATTGGTGATGCGCGGCTTGGTGGCCGACTTCACGCCGTAGATCGCTTGGATACCCGCGATGTCGTCCGCCGCGATCGAGCGCGCCGCGATGCCGTTGCCGCTGATCGACGGGAACATGGTCGAACCGCCCACGTTGCTGTGCCCGAGCCCGAGCGCGTGCCCGTACTCGTGGCACATCACGCCCTGCAGGTCGATACCAGTGATCGTTGTCCCCGGGCCGTCGTCCCAGTTCCACGCGTTGTCGTAGAACTTGATCGTCCAGCCGTCGGAGATCGGCGTCAGGGTATAGGCGAGCACGCCCGAGCTATCGCCCGCGATCGCGGACACGATGTTGTCGTTGTTGCCGCCGCCCGAGGTCGTGTTGCCCTGCCAGGAGGGGTCGAAATTCGCGCTGCCCGAACCGAGACCGCCGTTCTGGTGTGGATCGCCGTTCCCGTTGCCGTGGAGCTCGCTGCCCCACTCCAGTGCGCCTTTCCAGATCGCCATCTCGCAGCCGGTGTAGCCAGGGAAGTTCGCGTCGGGCGTCGTGTTGTTGTTGGCCGTCGAGTCAGTGAAGTTGTCGAAGACGCGCACGTCGCGCTGGCTCAAGCCCAGCGAGCCGCCGATCAGCGAGTAGCCGACCGATCGAGGCGCCGACAGCATCCAGAACGCGCCGCCGATCGCGGCAACGGGGAGCAGGAAGGAAGTGAGTCGCATGTTCAGGGGCTCCTTACTTCTTCTCCGTGACGAGCGAGCGCACGGCCGTCTCGAGGTCGGCCAGCGCGAGGTTCTTGGCGACCGCGTAGCCGTCACCGCGGCCGAGCACCATGCGGCCCTTGGGGCTGTCGGTGGTGCGGTAGATGCCGCCGTGCGACGCGTACAGCGCGTTGCCGCGGACCTGGCCGCCCATGTTGTTCGACCACTTGTAGAAGGCGACGACGCGATTGCCGATCTTGATGTCGTCGGCGGAGGGCGCCTCGGAGTTGTGAACGCCTTCCTTGTCGTTGATGAAGCCGCCGGGGAAGGTCACGTCGACGCTGAGGCTGGCGCCGTTGCGCAGCGACGTGCCTTCGAGCGTGAGGATCGTGTAGTACAGATCGGGGCCGTCGACGGGGTCGTCGACGCGGATCACGCGCTTGGCGACGATCTCGGCGTAGACCGAGTTGTCGGTCTTCGCGACCATCGACGGCAGGTCCAGCCGCTCGATCTGTCCGATCGAAAGGGCGCCTGCGGCGCACAGCAGTCCCGCGGGGAGCAACAGACGAGTCAGTAGGCTCATTGCAACAGAATCCTTGGGGGGGGCTTGGGTCCGATCCAAGCGCTGGCCGGGCTGGCGAATGGAGCGGACGGGGTTACCGATGCTAACCCGCAAGCGGAGCTTCGAGGGTCGAAACCCCCGATTCCGCGCGGGAGCCCGAGCACGCCGCTCGGTCGGCTCGCTGAACGCTGCCGCTCAGGGGCAGATCGTGACGTCGAGTCGGTTGGTGCCGATGATCTTGAGGTTTGGCTGGATCGCGGTTCCCTGCACGAAGATCGTCGTGCCGGGAAGCAACGGCAGCGTCTCGGTGAAGGTTCCCGCGCCGCCGCTGAGCGCGAACGGCATCAGCGACACAGCCACCGTGTAGTCGACGAGCATCGTGAAGCCGAGCACCGATTGCTGCGTGGGGACGAGTCCGATGATCCGCCGCCCGAAGCCGGTGATGTTCAGGCCGCTGACCTGGAAGGTCATGCTCGTGCCCTGGATCGGAACGCTCGACGTGGTCAGGTTGCCGCTGTTGCCGGTCAAGTTGCCGCCCATGCTGATCACGCCGCAACCGAAACCGCTGCCGAGGTCGATCGGCCAGGCGTTCGAGAGGTTGGCGTGCGACGTGCCGCTGTTGCGTACGAGCACGTCGCCGTCGCTTGCGAGCGAGGGCACGGTGACGGAGATCGAAACGCCATTGGACCCGACGCCCGTCACCTTGATCGGGGTCCCAACGCCGCCCGTGCCGCCCTTGGTGAACCACACCTCGTTGCCGGTCGCCGAGAAGTTCTGACCGCTGATCGTGAGGTTGGAGCCCGCCACCGCGATACCGGTGATGCGCGGCTTGCCGGGCGACTTCACGCCGTAGATCGCCTGGACACCGGCGATGTCGTCGGACGAGATCGAGCGTTGCGGAATCCCGTTTCCGCTCACCGACGGGTACATCGTCGCGCTGCCGTCGGAGCTGTGCCCCAGTCCGAGTGCGTGGCCGTACTCGTGGCACATGACTCCCTGCAAGTCGAAGCCGCTGACCGAAGTGCCGGGGCCGTCGTCCCAATTCCACGCGTCCTCGAAGAAGCGAATCGACCAGCCGACCTCGATGGGAGTGGTGCAGTAGGCGAGGACTCCAGAGAAGTCGCCGGCAATCGCGGCGACGATGTTGTCCTTTGCTCCGCCCGGAGTCGGTCCATTGCCTTGCCAGGACGGATCGAAATTCGCCCCTCCCGAACCCAGGCCTCCGTTCTGGTGCGGATCCCCGTTGCCGGTTCCGTGCAGCTCGCTGCCCCATTCGACGGCGCCCTTCCAGCAGGCCATCTCGACTCCGGTGTAGCCCGGGAAGTTCGGGTCCGGGGTCGTGTTGTTGTTGGCCGTGGTATCGGCGAAGTTGTCGAAAACGCGCAAGTCGCGCTGGCTCAGTCCTAGCGAGCCGCCCAGCAGGGAATAGGCGTTGGCGGAGGGGATCGTCAGGAACCAGGCTGCTGCCGCGAGTGCGGCAGCCGGAAGGAGAACGGAGATGCAGCGCATGAGTGCGTGATCGGTGGCGGGCGCGAGCCGAGACCGATCGGCGCGGGCACCGGGGGAGGGGGACCTCGATCCTAATCTGCGGTCCGAATTTCGTCGCACGGTACGTGCCGAAAAGCGCGAGTGCGGGAGCGGCGCCTGTCGCCGCTCCCGCACTCGTGGAGTCACCAGCGGCCGAGGGGCCGTGGCGAACGCGTACTCGATGCGCTCTAGAACAGCACGAACACGCTCTGCGCGGGATCGCTGTCCTCGACCAGGTTGGTGCCTGTCTCGTCGGGGAAGGCCAGCGCCTCGGCGTAGATGATGGTGCCCGGGGGCAGGCCGGTGACGGGCGCGCTGTACTGCGCCCAGCCCTTGGCGGGGATCGCGAGGATCTTGATCACCGTCAGGTCCGACAAGCCCGCGCCGATCTCGATGTCGATCAGGCCCGGAATCGTCGACGGGAGGAACGAGGTCGAAGCAACGATGTAGCAGAAGTCGCCGACCTCGGAGCCGGCCGTGAACGTCACTGTCGAGCCGTTGAGGAAGACGAACGGTGTCGACGGATTCATGTCGAGGACCGGGGGATGGCACTCGCTGACCGAGACCAGGCCCGTATCGGAGCCCGCGCCCGAGGAAACTCCGATCACGATGTCGCCGAGCGTGTTCTGCAGCGGCCAGGAGTTGATCGTGATCGTCGTGTCGCCCGAGACCGTGTAGTCGCCTCCCAACAACGGGGTGCCGCCGATGGTCACGCTCGTGACGCCGGTGAAGCCGGTGCCCGAGAGTACCACGGCCTGCGGATCAGGCAGCACCGCGTCGAGCGCGGACGGCGTGATCGAGATGATGTTCGGCCCGGAGGCTGCCGGCGTGGCCGGGTCGACGGGCCAGGCGTTCGAGAGGAACGCGCCGGTGGAACCCGCGCTCGACTTGACGAGCACGTCGCCCTTGCCGGCGGTGCTCGGGGCCGTGACGGTGATCTTGGTGCCACTCAGGGTCGAGGCCACTCCAGTGACCTTGATCGGCGTGCCCGATCCGCCCTGCGCCTTCTGCGTGAACCAGACTTCGTTGCCCGTCGCCGCGAAGTTGGTGCCGTTGATGGTCACGACTCCGACGGAGGCGGTGACCGAAGTGATGCGCGGCTTGGTGGCCGACTTCACGGCGTAGATCGCCTGAACGCCGGAAATGTCGTCCGTGGCAATCGAGCGTTGGCCGGACCCTGTGCCGGAGATCGACGGGAACATCGTCGCGCCACCGGTCGCGCTGTGGCCGAGCCCCAGCGCGTGCCCATACTCGTGACAGGCCACGCCTTGGTGGTCGATCTGCGAGCCGGTCGCGGCGCCCGGGCCGTCCTGCCAGGTCCAGCCCGAGTAGAAGCGGATACGCCAGCCGTCGGAGATCGGCGTCTCGCAAAACGCGAGCGTGCCGCCGCTCGAGCCGGACAGCTCCGACATGATGTTGTCGTTGGTGCCGCCGACGCCGGTGGCGTTGCCCTGCCAGCTCGGGTCGAAATTCGCGCCGCCGGAGCCGAGGCCGCCGTTCTGGGTCGGGTCGCCGTTGCCGTTGCCGTGGAGCTCGCTGCCCCACTCGAGCACGGACTTCCAGCTCGACAGCTCCACACCCAGGTAACCCGGGAAGTTCACGTCGGCGGTCACGTTGTCGTTGGCCGTCGAGTCAGTGAAGTTGTCGAAGACGCGCACGTCGCGCTGGCTCAGGCTCAGCGAGCCGCCGATCAGCGTGTAGCCGACCGATCGAGGCGCCGACAACATCCAGAACGCGCCGCCGATCGCGGCGACGGGGAGCAGGAAGGAAGTGAGTCGCATGTTCAGGGGCTCCTTACTTCTTCTCCGTGACGAGCGAGCGCACGGCCGTCTCGAGATCGGCCAGCGCGAGGTTCTTGGCGACCGCGTAGCCGTCGCCGCGGCCGAGCACCATGCGGCCCTTGGGGCTGTCGGTGGTGCGGTAGATGCCGCCGTGCGACGCGTACAGCGCGTTGCCGCGTACCTGGCCGCCCATGTTGTTCGACCACTTGTAGAAGGCGACGACGCGATTGCCGACCTTGATGTCGTCGGCGGAGGGCGCCTCGGAGTTGTGAACGCCTTCCTTGTCGTTGATGAAGCCGCCGGGGAAGGTCACATCGACGCTGAGGCTGGCGCCGTTGCGCAGCGACGTGCCTTCGAGCGTGAGGATCGTGTAGAAGAGCTCGGGACCGTCGACCGGGTCGTCGACGCGGATCACGCGCTTGGCGACGATCTCGGCGTAGACCGAGTTATCGGTCTTCGCGACCATCGACGGCAGGTCCAGCCGCTCGATCTGCGCCGTGAAGGAATTGGAGAACAGGCCTGCGATGCCGAGCGCAAGCGCGCCTGCGTAGAGGGCGATCCGATGGGGGGGTTTCATGAGGATGAATTGAGACGAGCGCCGTGCCGAACAGGTTCCAGCAGGCGCGCTAGCAGGGGGATTCGCTCGCGCAGGCGAGCAAAGGGGGACGAGTCGATGTCCTTGGGGTTTCATGGGCTCCCGTGGCGGAATGTCACCACTGAACCCTATCGAAACATATAACAGGCCCGCTGCTTCCTGGGTCCGTGGAAAGGCTGTCGCGCGCGAATTCGAGGCCGTAGCCGTCCGGCAATCGCTTCACCTGCAAGCCCAACGAAATCGTATTTCAGAAATAAAATATCGTCGTGGCGGCGTTGCTCGCCGCCAAGGGCAGGGCCGAACCAACCGGGAGCACGGCGGCCTGCAGGTGGATCGGGGTCCCGAAGGGCAGGCCGGAGAACTGGAACGAGAAGGTGACGCTGCCCGCGGCATCAATGCTCCACATGTTCAGCAGGAACAGCGACTGGCCACCCGCTCCGATCGCGAGGTCGACGATACCAGCGAGCGAAGTGGGTTCCGCGCTCGAGCTGGCGCATAGCCAGACCAGGCTGCCCGGTTCCGCGCCGACGAAAGCGTGCAGCTGTTTCGCCGAGGAGCTGATCGGGCTCGAGAGGGCCAGAGCGGGCAGCGTCGGGGGCAGCACCGATACCTGCAACGGCGCGCTGGTGCCGAGCGGGTTGGTCACCTCGACCGCCCGCATCCCAGGCGCCATTGGATTGCTGAGTTGGATCGTGAGCGTGCTGTCACCCGCTGTCGACCACGCGCCGGCGGCAAGCGCGACACCATCGATCGCGACCGCCGTCGCGCTGGCGAAGCCGCTGCCCGACAGCACGATCGACTGCGGGTTCGCCGCCACGGTCCACAGGTTGACCGGAACGACGCCCGCGATTGCGATCGGGCCGCCGCTCGTGCCCGGGTGGTCGGTGTCGAAGGGCCACGCGTTCGAAAGGCACGCGTGCGCGGAGCCGGGCCGCCTGACCAGCACGTCGCCGGGGCCCGCGGCGACCGGCAGCGTCAGCGTGATGCGCGTGCCGCCGTGAGTCGAAGCGAGCGCCGGCACGACGACCGGAGTTCCATCGCCGCCCGAGCGGCGCGTGAACCACACTTCGTTGCCGCCGGCGGCGAAATTCAAGCCGTGTAGCACGACCTGCGTGCCGCTGAGCTCGCTGCCGAGCACGCGCGGCTTGGTTGCCACTTTCGTGCCGTAGATCGCCGCGATACCCGCGACATCGTCGCTCTCGATCGAGCGCAGTCCGAGCAGGGAGCCGGTCGCATTGGCCAGCATCGTCGAGCCGGCTGCGCTCGAATGGCCCAGCCCGAGCGCGTGACCGTGCTCGTGGGTCGCGACGCCTTGCAGGTCGATCTCGCCGGGCGCGAGCGCGAGGCCCGGTCCGCCGTGCCATTGCCAGCCCTGGTAGTAGCGGATGCGCCAGCCGTCCGAGGTCGGCGTCTCGCAGAACGCGTAGACGCCGGGCGCGCTTCCCGAAAGTGGCGCGTGCACGTTGTCGTTGGGTCCGCCGGGGCCGCTCGCCAGGCCCTGCCAACTCGGATCGTAGTTCGCCGCGCCCGAGCCCAGCCCGTTGAGCTGCGACGGGTCGCCGCCGCCACCGCCATGGCGCTCGCTGCCCCACTCGACGGCGGCCTTCCAGATCGCCAAGGGGGCGCCGAGCGCGCCCGGGAAGTTCGAGTCGGGACTCTTGTTCGTGTTCGCACCGCTCGCGCTGAATACGTCGTGCACGCGCAGGTCGCGCTGCTCGAGATCGAGTGCGTCCCCGGTGGCCGTCCAGCCCGCCGCGCGCGGCGCGCGCGCGAGCGCGAAGCCCGCGACCAGCCCCAGCAGGGCGGGCGCGGCGCTCAACGAATTCCACTTACAACCGAGCGGTACCACCGATTCCGTGGATCGGCTGTGACCGGGCGGCAAACTGAAGGCGAAGGCGCGCGCCGCTCAGTGCGAATCTTCTTCGGCGTGAGCGGCGTGCTCCTCCGGCGTTTCCGTCGCGTGCGAGGCGGCTGGCGCGTACCCGCGCTCCGGCGGCGGGTAGGGGCCCGGCCCCAGGAACGGCTCGAGCGCGGAGTCGTCCGGATCGCGCAGCAGCGCATCGCGCACGAGCTGCTTCCCCTGCGGATCGCCGAGGCGCACGAGCGCGACTCCCAAGAGCCTGAGCACGTCGGGCCGCGCCGGCTGGAGCGCGTCCGCCGCGCGCAGCCAGTCTGCCTCGCGCGCATGGTCGCCGGACATTCGCGCGGCCGCCGCGGCCTCGAGCCGCAGGGTCACGTCGTGCGGAGCGGCGGCCGCCATCGTTTCGAGCAGCGCCAACGCTTCGGCCGGCATGTCGAACTCGAAGTACGCCAGCGCGACGGCTCGCTCGAGCTCGGGCCATGGCGCGTGCGCTTTCGCGAGCGGCTCGAGGTGCTTCAGCACCAGGTCGGGCAGTCGCTTTCCGGCGAGCACGTCCGCCATGGCGGACCACAGCTCGCGCTCCGCGCTGCTGATGCCGTCGGTGGCCGCCTCCGTCAGCGCATCGAGCACCGCCGGCTCGAGCTCGAGCTGCTGCTCGTCGGTCTCCCACGGCGAGCTTTCCGCCTGCGGCCCGTACAGACCGACCAGCGCGCGCAGGAACGGATGCTGCTGTGCATCGTTCGAGCGCAGCATCTCTCCCGCCAGGTGCGCGCGCATGCGATTGGGTTGGTGGCGCTGGATGCCGTTCGCGCGCGCCCAATTCGTGCGCGTGCCGCCGCGCGTCGAGCCGTCCAGCCACGCGTCCTGCTGCGCCGCCGCGCGCGCCGGCAACGGCGCGCCGAGCCAGGTCGCGACCGACCATTCCTCCGGGCCGCCGAACGAGAACTGCAGCGGACTGCCGAGCGCCAACGGGACGACGTCCGCGCCTGCGTCGCGCCACAGCGCGATCGCGACGGGGCCCCCGGGGTCGGGGACCGCACGTGGCGCTGGCGCCGCGCCAAGCCGCGCGCGGCCGGCGGCCAGCGACGAGAGCGCGACTCCGAAGGCCGGCATCACGAGCGCGAGATCGGGCGCGAACTCGGACTCGCGCGCTCCGCTCAGCGCCTGACCTGCGTCGCGCAATGCGAGCCAACGCTGCGGCGAGCGTTCGAAGCCGCCCTGCAGCGCCGCGGAGACCTCCCGCGCGGGCTCGCCGAGCGGCGAGGTCCAGCGCCAGTCCGCCAAACCCAGTGCGTCGAGCTCGTGCTCGCGCGCCGGCGTCAATTGGCCGACGAACAGCACGCGCGCTTCGCGCGCCGGTCGGCCCAGGCTCGCGACCGAATCGACCAGTCGATTGCGATCGGCGCGCTCCTCGGCACCGTTGGGCGTCAGCCTGACGCGATCGAGAAACGCGGCCGGCGTGCCGTCGGTCAGCGGCTCGACGGTCAGCACTCCCTGCGGCAGGTCCATCACGAGCGACGGGTACGACTGCGCGCGCTGCCATGGGGAGAGGATCAGCACGGCGCGCTGCTCGCGCAGCCACGGCCATGCGGCGCTTCCGGCGGCCAGCGCCAGCACCGCCCAACCCAGCGCCCGGCGCCGGCGCACGAGTTCGATCGCGACCAGCAACGCGCCGAGCGCGCCGACTGCGCAGCCGACCGCGATCCAGCGCGCGCCGCCGGGGGCCGCGCGTGCCGCGATCGGATCGAGAGCGTGCACGTCGCTCGCATGGAGCCACGGCACGGCGAACGCGCCGAGCAGCGCGCCGACGGCCAGCGCGGCCCCGCTGGTGCGGTCGCGAGCACCGCATGCCGCCGCTCCCAACGCGAAGGCCGGCGCGACGAAGACCGAAGCTCCCAGCGCGGCATGCGCGTGCCACGTGCCGATCGCGCTGAACTTCAGGCCGTAGCGATCCAGGAATGCCGCGAGCAGCGCGGGATCCTCGAAGTGCCGCAGGTACTCGTAGCCGACCAGCGCGAGCGCCGCCGCTCCGCAGGCTCCCAGCGCGAGGCCGCCGCTGCCGCGTGCCTCGCGCGTGGGCCCGCTCGGCGCGTCCGCGCGGCCGCACAGCCACGGTCCGAAGGCCAGCGCGCCGAGCGCGACGAGCAGCAGCACGACGCAGCCTTGCAGCCCATCGTCGGCCGGAGTTCCCAGGCCGATCGAGCGGGCGTGTCGCGCGAGCACTTCGAGCGCGATCGTCGCGCCCGCGGCGAGCAACGCCAACGCGACCGGGAGCAGCGCCGAGCCGTGCTCTTCGCGCGCCGGCGACGGCTCCTCTGCGCGCGACAACCACAGTGCCAACCCGAACAGCGGGAACCCCGAGAGCGCGAATCCCAGCGACGTGCTCGGCCACCACCACGCTTGCAGGAACAATGCGTGCGCCGCGTAGCCGAGCCCGACGCAGAGCAATACCAGCCAGCGCCGCGCGCCGCCGAGCAGCGGGGCGACGATCCAGCAGGCGGCCGCGAGTCCGATCCCGCGCAGCAGCGCCGAGCGCAGCGGATCGACCGCCACGGCGCCCAGCACGTCGCCGCCCAGCGGCTGGCGCAGCAGCGAGAGCAGCAGGCCGGCGACGAATGCGGCGAGCAGGGATTTCGGGACGGACATCGGCGGCTCCACAACTTAGCTACTTTGATCGGCGTGTCCCAAGCTCCTGATGCGTCGGCGGCCCTGGTGCGCGACCTGTGCGCGTGGTTCGACCGCGCGCAGCGCGACCTGCCCTGGCGCCGCACGCGCGATCCGTACGCGATCTGGATCAGCGAGGCGATGCTGCAACAGACGCGCGTCGAGACCGTGATTCCGTACTGGCGGCGCTTCCTCGAGCGCTTCCCCGACCTGCGCGCGCTGGCCGCGGCTCCCGAGGATTCCGTCGTCGCCGCCTGGTCGGGCCTGGGGTACTACCGTCGCGCGCGCGCGCTGCGCGAGGCCGCGCGGGCGCTGGTCGAGCGGCATGCCGGCGGATTCCCGCGCACGCGCGACGCGTGGCTCGCGCTGCCCGGCGTCGGACCCTACACGGCCGGCGCGGTGCTCTCGATCGCGTTCGACGAACCCGAACCGCTGGTCGATGGCAACGTGCTGCGCGTGTTCGCGCGCCTGTTCGCGATCGCGGAGCCGATCGACCGACCGGCGACGGTCAAGCGGATCTGGGCGCGCGCCGCCGAGCTGGTCCCGCGCCGGCCGCGCGGCGCGACGCGACCCCGCAATTGGAATCAGGCGCTGATGGAACTCGGCGCGACCGTGTGTCTGCCGCGCGAGCCCAACTGCGGAGAGTGCCCGGTGCGCGCGCACTGCGCGGCCCGCGCCGCGGGCCGCACGGCCGAGCTCCCGATCGTCGCGCGCCGCG
>Ga0194120_10001299_pt1 | contig 46150 bp, 50 predicted proteins | sample TA2MahCa65mmetaG_FD_148642 | JGI IMG/M metagenome (GOLD analysis project Ga0194120, IMG submission 148642) | Freshwater microbial communities from Lake Tanganyika, Tanzania - TA2015019 Mahale Deep Cast 65m | ecosystem: Environmental > Aquatic > Freshwater > Lake | place: Tanzania: Lake... | reverse complement strand
GCAAGGCTTCGCGCATCACCAGCGCGATCACGCCCGCTTCCTCGTGCGGGGTCGGGCAATCGATCCGCGTCACGCCGGCGAGGCCCGCCGCCGGGCGCGGGCCGCGCAGCGCGAACGTTTCGAGCGCGCGCACGCGGGCGCGGAATTCGGGCGGCGCGAACCCGCACGCGGCGAGCGGGTGCTTGAGCAGCGCCAGCAGCGCGACCGGCGCGAACGATTCGGCCGCCGCGCGCGCGAGCAGGCGGAGGAACACGCCGGGCGGGGTCTGGTCGAGCGGCACGCCGGCGGAATCGTCGACGGCGACGCCGAAGCGCCCGAGTTCGGCCGCCACCCGCCGCGCCAGCGCGCGGTCGGGCGTGACCAGCGCGCAGGTGCGTTCCGGCTTCTGCAAGGCTTCGCGCATCACCAGCGCGATCACGCCCGCTTCCTCGTGCGGGGTCGGGCAATCGATCCGCGTCACGCCGTCGAGGGCGCTGGCGTGGACCGGGCGGACCGGCGGGCCGGCGGCGGCCGGGCGCAGCGCCTCGGCCGCGAGCCGCGCGCGGTGCGGCGGCACGCGCGCGATACCGGGCGCGTCCCAGTCGCGCACATGGGCGCGTTCGATACCGAGGCGCCGCAACAGCCGCGCCATGCCGAATTGCGGGTGTGTCGGCTCCAACGCGGCCCACGCCGCGTCGTCCAATTCCCGGTCCAGTCCCGGCAGCACCACCAACCCGCGCGCTAGCCCGAGGATCGTTTCCAGGAGATCGGCGGTCGCCGGCACGCTGCCGGTGGTGCCGGCGGCGACGACGAGGCCGGCGGGCGGCGCCGCGCGCCACAGCGCCGCGCGCGCGGCCAGCAGCCGGTTGCGCCGCTCGGCCGGGCCGAGCTTGCCCTCCTCGGCCAGCGCCTTCGGCCAGGCCTCGGTGACGATGCCGAGAAACTTGAGCGTCTGCTGCCAATGGGCCGCGTATTCCTCCGGCACCAGTTTGCCGAGGCGGGCGAAATCGAGCCGCTCGGTTTCGGCGTGATCGATCAGGCGGACGAGTTCGCGCGCGAGCCCGGCCGCCTGGTCGGCGGCGGCGTGGCGGGTCGGATCGGCGCGCACCAGGCGCGCCAGCAGCAACAGGCGCCTGAGTTCGCCGATGGCGGGCGGAAGATCGGCGCCGACGCCGTCCACGGCCTCGTCTTCCGCCGCGAAGATCAACTCGTCCTCGTCGGCATCGCCGAGCGTGCGGATCGCCGGCAAAACGGTCGGGCGGCCCGCCGTCTGGCGCAGGAACGCCTCGGTCAACGCGCGCGCGCCGCGCCGGGTGGGCAGAAAAACTTGCGCGGCGGCAAGCGCGAGCGGATCGCCGCCCGTCCGCGCCAACAGGCCGGCGGCCAGCGCATCGGCGAACGGCAGGCCCGAGGGGATGGTGAAAACGCCGGAGGGTGCCGGGTCGGCGCTCATCGCCGCCGCTTGGTGCCCGGATAACGCACCCGCAAGAAATCCTCGGCCTCGGCGAGGCCCTCGGCGGTGCCGACGTGGAACCATTCGCCGTCGTGGACGACGCCGTAAAGACGCCCGACGGCGAGCGCGCGATCGTAGAGGACGTTGAGCGAAAACGCGCCCGCGGGGGCGTCCTCGAACAGGCGCGGATGGAGGATCTGCACGCCGGTGAACAGATAGGGCGCGATCTCGCGTTCGGGCCGACGCGCGAGCCGCCCGGCCGGGTCGGTAAGAAAATCGCCGGCGCCGTCGTAGCCGAACGCCGCCGTGGTTTCGAGCAGCAGCAGCAGCGCGTCCATCTCGGATTCGCGCCAATGGTTTTGCAGGCGGGCGAGAGCGTCGTAGGGCCCGTTCAGCCACAGCACGTCGGCGTTGACCACGAAAAAAGCGCCCGCGCCCAGCAACGGCAGCGCGTGGCGCACGCCGCCGCCGGTTTCCAGGCGCCGTTCCTCGCGCGACAGGATGATTTTCGGCGCGGACCGACCCTTGAGGTGTTCCGCGATCATGTCGCCGAGATGGTGCAGGTTGACCACCGCCGTCGTCACGCCCGCGGCCGCGAGCCGGTCGAGCGCGTGGTCGAGCAGCGTCCGGCCGGCGACCGGCACCAGCGGTTTCGGCAAGCGGTCGGTCAACGGCCGGAGCCGCGTGCCGAGCCCGGCGGCGAGCACCATGGCGTTGCAAATCGCGGTCATCGCGGCACCCCCTTGCCCGCCAGCGCGCGCGCGGGAACGACTCGGTTGGCGGGCGGCAGATGTCGCGCGAGCCAATCGCGAACGCCCGCCAGCGCCGGATGATCCAGCCGCCGCTCCAGCAACCGCCACACGCGCGGAATATGAACCAAGTAGTCGGGCTTGCCGTCGCGCGCGAGCAGGCGGGTGAAGATGCCGATCACCTTGGCATGGCGCTGCGCCGCCAGGATCGCGAAATCGTCCAGGAACTTGGCGCGGTCGAGACCGGGAAAAGCGGCGAGGTAGCGCCCGGTCATCGCCGCCGCGAGTTCGGGGTCGATGTCGCGCCGGGCGTCCTCCAAGAGCGACATCAGGTCGTAGGCGCGGGGGCCTTCGAGCGCGTCCTGGAAGTCGAGCAGGCCGCAACGGCCGATTCCCTCACCGCCCACGCGCACCATCAAGTTATCCACGTGGAAGTCGCGAAGCACCAGCGTCGGCGGCAGATCGGAAAGCCCCATGAACGCCGCGCCGAGCCAGGCCCGGACGTAATCGCGCTGCGCCTCGACCGACGGGCGCGCGCCGAGGACCGCCGGATAATACCAGTCGAACAGCAGCATCGCCTCGTCGAGCAATCGTTTATGGTCGTAAGGGGCGAGCCCCTTCGGCACCGCCTGGGCGGGCGCGAGGCCGTGCAACCGGACGAGCACGTCGGTCGCGAGTTGGTAGAGCGCGCGTTCTTCCGCCGGACGCTCGGCCAGCACGCGGGTGAAGGTGGCGTCGCCGAAATCCTCCAGGATCAAGGCGCCGAGTTCGGCGTCCTCGGCCAGCACCTCGGGCGCCGCCAGCCCGAGCGCATGCAGGTGTCGCGCCACGGCGACGAACGGCCGCACGTCTTCCTTCGGCGGCGGCGCGTCCATCAGCATCGCGCGGCGGCCGTCGCGTTCCAGCCGTTCGTAGCGCCGGAAGCTGGCGTCGCCCGCGAGCGGCGAACGGCGCGCGTCGCCCCAACCGTGGCGGGCGAGAAAGGCGCGGAGCCTGTCCTGGCGTTCGCCGTCAGCGGTCACGGTATCCGGCCTCCTTGAGCCGTTTCCGGCCTTCGCCGAAACCTTCGATCTCGACGATTCGCGCGTTGTCGTCCGGCCCGGGCGCGAAGGCGATCTCGATTCGCGAGCGCGGCAGGAGATCGCCGAGCCGCTCGGGCCATTCGACCAAAGAGATGCCGGTCGCGAACGCTTCGTCGAGGCCGAGCTCGACCGCCTCGGCCGGGCTTTCGATGCGATAGAGGTCGATGTGAAACACGGTCGGCGATTGTCCCGGGTCGCCCGGAAAGTCGTAGGTCTGCACCAGGGTGAAGGTCGGGCTCGGCACTTCGGCGACGTCGACTCCCGCCAGCGCGGCGCGGGCGGCGACGAACGCGCGCGCGAACGCGGTCTTGCCGGCGCCGAGCGGGCCCTTCAAGCCGAACACGTCGCCCGCGCGCGCGGCGGCGGCGAGGCGCACGGCCAAGGCCCGCGTCGCCGCCTCGTCGGGCAGATCGAGTCGAATGCTCAAGGGTCTTTTCCCTCCGGCCGGAACGGGGGCTTCGGCCCGCGCGGGGTTGCGCCCTGGCTTTCCCGCCGTCATCTTATTCTTTCTATTGGCACGGCGGGGCCGTTCCCGTCAGCCCCCTTCCCCCGCCCTCGGCGGGGTGCAACTTTCCGGCCCCCAGAGGCCAACAAGAGGCCGATCCGCCGCACCATGGCCGACACCCGCCGCGACACCGATTCGCCCGCCCCGCCCGGCACCGTCGTCGAGACCGACGTCGCCATCGTCGGCGCGGGGCCGGTCGGCCTGTTCGCGGTGTTCGAATGCGGAATGCTGGGGTTGCGCTGCGCCGTGCTCGACGCCCTCGACGCGCCGGGCGGCCAATGCATCGCGCTCTATCCGGAAAAGCCGATCTACGACATTCCCGGCTACCCCGAGATCGCCGCCGGCACGCTGATCGAGAACCTGCTCGCCCAGGCGCGACCGTTTCGCCCCGATTTCCGTCTCGGCAATCCGGTGACGTCGCTCGCCAAGACGGCAAAGGGTTTCCGCCTCGCCACCGCCGGCGGCGGCGCGGTCGAGGCGGGCGCCGTCATCGTCGCCGCCGGGGTCGGGGCCTTCGGCCCCAACCGGCCGCCGCTTGCGAACCTCGCCCGGTTCGAGGCGACGGGCGCGGTGCAATACTTCGTCAAGCGGCGCGACGATTTCGCCGGCAAGCGGATCGTCATCGCCGGCGGCGGCGATTCGGCGGTGGATTGGGCGCTGTCGCTGGCACCGATCGCCCGCGGCGTCGCCGTCGTCCATCGGCGCGACAAGTTCCGCGCCGCGCCGGACAGCGAGCGGCGCCTGCGCGCGCTCGCCGCCGACGGCAAGATCGAGCTGGTGGTGCCGTATCAACTGGAGGCACTCGAAGGTTCCGGCGGCAACCTCGACGCGGTGATCGTCAAGAGCCTCGACGGCCAAACGCGCCGGTTGCCCGCCGACGCGTTGCTGCCGTTCTTCGGCCTCGCCCAGGATTTGGGGCCGATCGCCGGTTTCGGTCTCGACGTCGAGCGGAACCTGATAAAGGTCGATCCCGCCACCTGCGCGACCAACATCGCGGGCATATTCGCCGTCGGCGACATCGCCGCCTATCCCGGCAAGCTGAAGCTTATTCTTTCGGGTTTCGCCGAGGCGGCGCTCGCCGCCCACGCCGCGCGGGCCCATTTGCGGCCGGGCGAGGCGTTCCATTTCGAGTACTCCACCACGCGCGGAGTGCCCAAGCCGTGAAATCGGCCGTTCTGGCGGCGATCCTGACGGTCGTCGCGGCGGGCGCGGGCGAAGCCGCCGACGAGCGATCGCGTCTTCCGCTGCCGGTGCGCCCGTGCGCCGTCTGCCACGGCAACGACGGCATATCCACTCTGCCCGGAATTCCCAATCTCGCCGGCCAAAAAGCCGATTACCTGGTCAAGCAAATCACCCATTTGCACCTGAGCGCGAGCGCCCTGCTCGGCCTCGGCACCTGGAAAGAAGAAGGTCCGCGCGAGGGCCATCACGCGTTGTGGACCGACCATCGCGAAAACCGGACCATGGCCCGGCAGACGGCCATGCTCACGGAATCCGATATACGGGCGATCGCCGAATATTTCGCCGCCAAGCCGCGCATGTGCCCGCCACCCGGCATGGATCGCGGCGCGCGGACCGCCATTGTCGAACGCTGCGCCGTCTGCCACGGCGAGGACGGCACCGGCTCGACGCCGCATGTTCCCAATCTCGCCGGACAGCATCGGCTGTACCTCGCCGACCAGATCAAAAAGATGCGCTCGGCCGAGCGCGGCGAGGTGTTCATCGGCGCCGACGTCGCGCGTTCGGCCGGGATCATGGGGACCCAGGCGCTGCTGGTGCCCGAAGACCAGATCGCCGTGCTCGCCCATTGGTTCGCGAACAGCCCGTGCGCGAACAATAAATAACCGGGATCCGCCGGCGCCCGGCGGTCATCCGGCGACTTTTCCGAACATGAACATGCCGGCCGCGAACAGCACGCCGTAGATGGCGACGAAAATCGCGATCGCCGCGAACACGGCGATCCAGCCGAGGATGGCGAACACGCCGTCCCGTTCGATCAGCGCCACCGCGAACAGGGAGACGGCGAGCGCGGGCGGCTGGTTGGCGCCCGGAATCGGCAGCGCCAGCAGCGTCGCCATGAACGTCGCCGCCGCGCCGATCGCGCGTTCGGCCCTCGGTCCGGTCAAGGAGGGCATGCGCGGGTGAACCGCGCGCTCGATCCGGATCAGCCACGGATCGGCCCGTTCGAGCGCGCGGACCAGGGCCTCGCGGCGCACCGTCCGGCGCGCCAGCGCGTCGGGCAGCAGCGGGCGGGCGTAGCCGAGCATCAGTTGCGCGCAGATGATCACCATCGGCAATCCGAACACCGACGACACGCCGGGAATCGCCGACAGCGGCGTCGCCATCGGCAGCGCCAGGATCAGCAGCAGCGCGCCGAACGCGCGCTCGCCGAGGAAGGCGAGAATGTCGCCGAGCACGATGTCGTCCTCGCGGTGGCGCGCGAGCAGTTCGGCGAGCATCTCGCGGATCGAGCGCCGGCCGTCGTAGGGAACGGCGGCGTCAGGCGGCGAGGAGGACGTCATAGCGGGGGATCGGCGGTTCGCTGCGCGCGGCGTCCAGCCATTCCCGGACCGCGGGCCACGCCCACACCGCGTCGCCGTATTCCCGGGCCGACGGCGGCAACGGCACCTGGTAGGTGCGGAAGCGCCCGACCACCGGCGCGTACATGGCGTCGGCGATCGTGAAGTCGCCGAACAGGAACGGCCCGCCGCGGCCGTGGCGGCGGCGGCAGTCGTCCCACAAGGCGACGATGCGCTCGATGTCGGCCCAGACCTCGGGCGACAGGTTCAACTTATCGCGCGGCCGGGTCGAGCGCCCGCGCAAATTCATCGACAGCGTCGCGCGCAGGGCGCCGAAACCCGCGTGCATTTCGGTCGCGACCGCGCGGGCGCGGGCGCGCGCCGCGCGATCCTCGGGCCACAGCTTGGCTTCGGGAAACAGCTCGGCGAGATACTCGCAGATCGCGAGCGACTCCCAGACCTTGACCTCGCCGTGCACGAGCACCGGCACTTTCCCGGTCGGCGAATAGCTTCCGATCCGGGCGACCTTGTCGGCGTCGTCCAAATGGATCAGGACTTCCTCGAAGGGCGCGCCGGTCCGCTTGAGCGCGAGCCACGGCCGCCACGACCAGGACGAATAGTTCTTGCTGCCGATGACGAGGGTAAGCGCGGTCATGGTTCGCGGGCCGAGTGGCGTAAAGCGCCGAACGTCACAAGCCGTGTTCCAGCCCGACACCCGCGGGCGATACTAACATGCCGGCGCGCTTCCGCGCCAACCGGGGCGGGCCGCTCCCTTTCGCGGCCCGGCGGGCTCGCTTATAAGATTCGGCGGGCCCCTCGGCCTTCAAACCATCGGTATCGCCATGCCCTCATCGCTTCCCCTGTTCCCGGCCTCCCTGCCGTTCGCCGATCGCGCCCGCGGCGCGGTGCCCGTCGTTCGCGTCGCGCCCGAGGCGTTTCCCGGTTGGCTGAAGGGAGCGCCGGCGCGCCTCCGGCGCTGGGCGCGCGCCACCCATTTCCGGGCCGAGGCCGGCGCGGTGTTGCCCGTGCCCGGCCGCGAGGGAGAAATCGCCCGCGTGGCCTTCGTCCAGACCGACGACGCGGGGCCGTGGGATTATGCCCGCCTCCCGGCCAAGCTTTCGCCCGGCGCCTATCGCCTGGAAGGCGACACCCCGCCCGCCGCGGCCGACGCCCTGGCGCTCGGCTGGGCGCTGGCGGCCTACGGCTTCGACCGTTACCGCAGCCCAAAGAAAAAGAATACGTCGGACGGCGCCGTCCTCGTCTGGCCGAAAACCGCCGACCGGGCCGCCGTCGTGCGCGCCGCCGAGGCGACCTACCTGGTGCGCAATCTTGTCAACGTGCCGGCCAACGACATGGGCCCGGGCGATCTGGCCGCCGCCGCGCGCGCGCTCGCCCGCCGCCACGGCGCGCGCGTGACCGAAATCGTCGGCAATGCCCTCCTCAAAAAAGGATATCCGGCCGTGCACGCGGTCGGCCGCGCGGCGGGACCGGGGCGCGCGCCGCGGCTGATCGACCTGAACTGGGGCCGCGCCGGCGCGCCGCGCGTGACGCTGGTCGGCAAGGGAGTCTGCTTCGACACCGGCGGGCTCGACCTCAAGCCGTCGGCCAACATGAAATTGATGAAAAAGGACATGGGCGGCGCCGCACACGCCCTCGGCCTCGCCCACATGGTGATGGCGGCGAAGCTCGACGTGCGGCTCAGGGTGCTGATCCCGGCGGTGGAGAACAGCGTGTCGGGCGACGCCATGCGTCCGCTCGACGTCGTGCGGACGCGCAAGGGCCTGACCGTCGAGATCGGCAACACCGACGCCGAAGGCCGGGTCATATTGGCCGACGCGCTCGCCGAGGCGGCGGACGAGCGCCCGGCCCTGATCGTCGATTTCGCGACCTTGACCGGCGCCGCGCGCGCCGCGCTCGGCCCCGAGTTGCCCGCCCTGTTCTGCAACGACGACGGCGTCGCCGACGCGCTGCTGGCCGCCGGCAAGTCCGCTTTCGATCCGCTGTGGCGGCTGCCGCTGTGGGCGCCCTACGGCAAGATGATCGAGGGCAAGACCGCCGACATCACCAACGCGCCCGACAGCGGGTTCGCGGGCGCGATCACGGCGGCGCTCTTTCTCGAACGGTTCGTCGAATCCTCCGTTCACTGGGTCCACCTCGACATCATGGCGTGGAACGTCGCCGCCAGCCCCGGCCGCCCCGAAGGGGGCGAGGCGATGGGCATGCGCGCTCTTTTCGCCCTGCTCGCGGACCGTTACGGACGCGCGCGCAAATCGTAATTCATATTGAACGTTTCCGCGCGAGGACGTTCCGGAAATTCTGTTGCGGAGTCAGGCATTTCCCGATAAAAAGTTTTGAAGGCGGAACGATTTTGCGGCGCCCTGATCGCCGCGCGGACGGCCGGGGAAATCGAATGGCGGTTCAGCTCGACGAGATCCAGGCGCTCGACATCTGGCGGCGCGCGCTCAGCGCCAGCGTTCGCCTCGAGGCGCCCGACCTGTCCGCGCGCCAGATGTCCATCCTGCTGACGGTGTACCTGACGCCGCCGCCGCACACGGTGCGCGGGCTCGCCAACCTGCTCGGCATTTCCAAGCCCGCGGTCACGCGCGCGATCGACCGGCTGACCGAAATCGAATTCGTCCGCCGCAAGATCGACGAACAGGACCGGCGCAGCGTGCTGGTGCAACGCACGGTGCGCGGTTCCGTGTTCCTGCGCGAGTTCGGCGAGCTGATCGTCGGCGCCGCGCGCCAGCTGCCTTAGAGCGTAGTTCCATAATATGGAACCGCTGCGCCGGAGGGATTTTGCGTCACGGGCAGGAGCGGGGCGAAGCCCGTAGCGGTGCTTACGGGCAAGCTCCGCGACGAACCCGTGCCGCAAAAGCCCCCGGCCCGCAAGGGGTTGCGCCGTGGCGGGCGCCCGCTTCGTTGCGCCGCTCGACTGATGCTCCGGCATCGCTCTTCGCGGCGCGCCTGGCGGATCGCCGCGCCACGGCGCAACGCAGCCGATTCTATATTATGGAACTACGCTCTAGGGTCCGTCTACGGCGACTTCGTCGCGCGGCGGGACGGCGGCCGGTAGCGGGCGAGGTATCCGGGCACGATCGCCTCGGCCGGCGTCGGCGCGATGCCGAGGTCGGCAAGCCCCGGCGCCGTTCCGCCGGCGACGTTGTCCACCGTCAACAGCCGCACCTGGTCGGGCGTCAGCAACGGCTTCGGCAGCCATTGCAGGATCATGGCTTCGATCTCGGCCAGCCAGTAGGGCATCGGCACCAGCAGCCGGCAGCGACCGGTCGCCGCGAGCACGAGCTCCATGATCTCCTTGAAGCTGTAGACGCGCGGTCCGGCCAACTCGAACGTGCGGCCCCGCGTCTCCGGACGTTTCAAACAGGCGACGACCGCATCCGCCACGTCGCCGACGAACACCGGCTGCATCCTCGGTCCGCCCGCGCCGAAGAAATCGAGCACGAACGGCAACGCCCCTTCGCCGCGGCGCAGGGCGGGAAACGTCGGCGCGCCGATCACCGGCAGCGCCGGCGAAAAGCGCGCCAGCGCGGCGAAGCGGTTGAAAAAATCGTCCTCGGGCCCGAACACCACGCTCGGGCGCAGGATCGCCGCGTCCGGAAACGCGGCGCGCACGCGCGCTTCGCCCTCGGCCTTGCTGCGGGCGTAGGCCGATTCCGACTCGGCGTCGGCGCCGAGGGCGGACACATGCACCAGCCGCGTCACGCCCGCGGCCGCCGCCTCGCGCGCCACGTTGGCCGCGCCTTCGGCATGCACGCGGGCGAAAGTGCGCTGGCCGCGTTCGAACAGGATGCCGACCAGATTGACCGCCGCGCCGGCGCCGGCGAGCGCGCGGCCGACCGACGCGGCGTCGGTCACGTCGGCGCTCCACGGCACCACCTGGCCGACGTCGCCGAGCGGCTTCAATATCGATGCCCGTTCCGGGTCCCGCGCCGCGACGCGCACGATCGCGCCTTCCCGGCACAGGCGCTGAACCACGTGCCGCCCGAGAAAACCCGAACCCCCGAAAACCGTCACCACCTGGCGGCGCATGATCCCAGACCTTCCGGGCGGGGCGCTTCGGAGCCGGTCCGAACGCCAAGCCGAAGGCGGTATTTTGCCACAAGCCTTGCGGATCGGCCATCCCCGCGCCCGCCGCCCGATCCCGGCGCCTCCAAGCGCGCCCCAAGGGGCGATCTCGGTTGACAGCGAGCCCCCCTCGGATTAACGACGTGGGCGCTTGGGGCGCTCGGGACCGCCGACGTACCGATACCCCTTAGGTTTTCGCCCGATGCCCAGGTGGCGGAATTGGTAGACGCGCAGGTTTCAGGTACCTGTGGCCGCGAGGTCGTGGAAGTTCGAGTCTTCTCCTGGGCACCATCGGGGCCGCGCGCATCGGCCCCCGCAGGAACGCAGCGCCGGTGAAATCTCGCAAGCCCGCCATCGAAGTCCATCGCGGCGATTTGCCGAAGGGCCTGTCGTTCGAAGGCGCGATCGCCGTCGACTGCGAGTCCCAGGGGTTGCATCCGCGCCGCGACCGGTTGTGCGTCGTGCAACTGTCGGCGGGGGACGGCACCGCGCATCTCGTCCACTTTCCCGAACCCGAATACGACGCTCCCAACCTGAAAGCGGTGCTCGCCGACAAGCGGATCACCAAGATCTTCCACTTCGCGCGCTTCGACATGGCGATCATGCGCCAGCATCTCGGCGTCATGGCGGTGCCGGCCTACTGCACCAAGATCGCGTCCCGGCTGGTGCGCACGTACACCGACCGGCACGGCCTCAAGGATTTGTGCAAGGAGCTGCTCGGCATCGAACTGAGCAAGGAGCAGCAATCCTCCGACTGGGCGGCGGAAACCCTGAGCCCGGCGCAAGTCCAATACGCGGCGGCCGACGTGCTGCATCTGCACGCCCTGCGGGAAAAGCTGGACGCCATGCTCGGGCGCGAGAACCGCACCCGGATGGCCGACGCGTGCTTCGCCTTCCTGCCGATGCGCGTCGAACTCGACCTCGCCGGGTTCGAGGCCGAGGACTTTTTCGCCCACGTTTGATCGGGCTGCCCCGGGGCGCGGGCGCGGGCGTCCCGACGGTTCGGCAATGGGGCCGGTTCCCGGCTTTTATTGACGAATCATAGGGTTAAAGGCATACTCGCGAACTATTAAGGTCCCGGGTGGCGTAATCAGGCCAAGGCGTTCCGGCTCGGCCCTGGCGTTGCGGCGGCTCCCGGCGAGCCGTTGCCGAAATCCCCCGGCAGGCGCCGAAACCCGCGAACACGGATCCGATCGCATATGGGAACGACCGAAGCCAAGCTCTCCGCCGCGACCGAGGACAACGCCGGCATCGCCACCGCGCGGCGGGTTCTCGCGACCGAAGCGGACGCGCTGCGCGCGCTGGCCGCCAGCCTGGGGTCCAGTTTCGCCGCCGCGCTCGATACTCTCGCCGCCGTCACCGGGCGCGTGATCGTCACCGGCATCGGCAAGAGCGGCCACATCGCGCGCAAGATCGCGGCGACGCTGGCTTCAACCGGAACGCCGGCGCTGTTCGTGCACCCGGCCGAGGCCAGTCACGGCGATCTCGGCATGGTGACGAGCCAGGACGCGGTGCTGGCGCTGTCCAATTCGGGCGAGACCGCCGAACTCGCCGACATCGTCGCCTACGCCAAGCGCTTCGCCATACCGTTGATCGCGATGACGTCGGATCCCGCCAGCGCGCTGGCCCGCGCCGCGACCGTCGCCCTGGTCTACCCGGCCGCCGACGAGGCCTGCCCGATGGGCCTCGCGCCGACCACCTCGACCACCCTGATGCTCGCGCTCGGCGACGCGCTCGCGGTCGCGCTGCTGGAAGGCAAGGGCTTTTCCGCCGACGACTTCCGCCAACTCCATCCGGGCGGGAAGCTCGGGCGGCGTTTGCTCCGCGTCGCCGACATCATGCACACCGGCGCCCGCATACCGTTGCTCCCGCCGTCGGCGCCGATGACCGACGCCATCGTCGAAATGACCGGCAAGAGCCTGGGCTGCGTCGGCATCGTCGATTCTTCCGGCCGCTTGAGCGGCATCATCACCGACGGCGACATCCGCCGGCACATCTCGGATGCCGACCTGCTGCGACGCACCGCCGGCGACGTCATGAGCCGCAACGTCAAGACGGTGCGGCCGGACGCGCTCGCGAGCGAAGCGCTGCACATCATGAACGCCAAGGCGATCACCGCGCTGTTCGCGGTCGAAGACGGCCGACCGGTCGGAATCCTGCACATCCACGATTGCCTGCGCGCGGGCGTGGCGTGACCGTGGCATCCGATCGGGTCCGCGCCATGAGTCCCCCCGTTCCGTCGATTCCCCAGGCCATCCGCCCCGGCGGCGGAATCGAGGCCCCCGCCGCCGCCCCGGCGCCCGGCCGGCGCGGGGGGTACAGCCGGTTCGTCGCGATCGCCAAGCTCGTTTTGCCCCTGGTCGCGGTCGCCCTGTTCGCCCTGGTGTGGGCGTGGCCGAACCTGCGCGGCGGCGATTTGCGTTTCCGCCTCGGGTTTTCCGATTTCGTCACCCGCGAAACCGCGGGGCCGAGCATGATCAACCCCCGCTACGTCGGCACCGACAAGAACCAGCAGCCCTACTCCATCACCTCCAACGTCGCCCGCAACTCGCCCGCCGACCGGATGAAGATCGACCTGGAGGTGCCGAAAGGCGACATCGTCCTCAACGACGGAACCTGGCTCATGCTGTCGGCGGATGCCGGCGTTTACGCCCGGACCGCCAAGACCCTCGATCTCACCGGCGGCGTGACCTTGTTTCACGACAGCGGCTACGAAATCCGCACCGACAGCGCCTACGTCGACCTCGACCAGGGCACCGCCGCCGGCGACCAGCCGGTGCACGGGCAAGGCCCGTTCGGCGACCTCCGCGCCGAGGGCTTTATCCTGCTCGACAAGGGCAAGGTCATTCATTTCACCGGCAAATCCAAGCTGACGATCTGGCCGGGGTTCCGGACAAACCCCTCATGATCCGCCACGGCCTCCGCGGGTTCCTTTTGATCCTCGCCGTCGCCGGCGCTTGGTCCGGCGCCGGCGCGCAAACGCTCAACTTCGGCGCCGGCGAATCCGACCAACCGATCGAGATTTTCGCCGACGACGGCATCGAGTGGCAGCAGGAGAATCTGCTCTTTCTCGCCCGCGGCAACGCGCGCGCCGTGCGCGGCGAGGTCACGGTCCACGGCGACGAGCTGCGCGCCTATTACCGCGAGAAGCCCGACGGCGGCAGCGAGATTTTCCGCCTCGACGCCATCGGTAACGTCCGCATCGTTTCCCCCACCCAGGAAGGCACCGCCGCGCAAGCCGTCTACGACGTCGACGGCGCGGTCCTGGTGCTGACCGGATCGACGCCCAGGTTCCGCAGCGGCGACGACATCGTCGTCGCCGAACGGCAGATCGAATACTGGGAGCAGAAGCAAATGGCGGTCGCGCGCGGCAACGCCACCGCCACCCGCGAGGACCGCACGCTGCGCGCCGAGACGCTCGCCGCCTATTTCCGCAAGGACGAAGCCGGCAAGAACAGCGTGTTCCGGGTCGACGCCTTCGATCGGGTCGTGATCCGGACCGCGACCGAAACCGCCAACGGCGATCGCGGCGTCTACAACGTCGAAAGCGGTATCGCCACCCTGACCGGATCGGTTAAAGTCGAGCGCGACAACAACGTTCTGACCGGCTGCCGCACCGAGGTCAATTTGAAGACCAACATCAGCAAGATGTTCGCCTGCCCGACCGACCGCGTGCGCGGCGTGCTGACCCCGACGAAAGGTCCCAAGTCGCAATCTGCCCCGGCGACCGGCAAGGGCGCCACGGCGCCCAAATCGACGAAACCCTGAGAGATCGGAACCGGCATCCGCGTCATGGTCGACCGCCCCTTGCGCCCGCCCCCCTCGCCTCCGCCCCGGCCCCCGGCGTCGCCGCGCCTGGTCGCGGACAACCGGGGCCTGGTCGCGACCAACCTCGGCAAGCGGTTCAAGAAGCGGCCGGTGGTGCGCGGCGTCACCCTCGCGATCCAGCGCGGCGAGGTGGTCGGCCTGCTCGGCCCCAACGGCGCCGGCAAGACCACGTGCTTCTACATGATCACCGGGCTGATCCCGCCCGATTACGGCTCGATCGTTCTCGACGGCGACGACATCACCGATCTGCCCATGTATCGCCGCGCCCGGCTCGGCATCGGCTATCTGCCGCAGGAAGCGTCGATCTTCCGCGGCCTCAACGTCGAGGAAAACATCCGCGCGGTGCTCGAAACGATCGAGCCGATCCGCGACCGGCGCGAGGCCATCCTCGACGCCCTGCTCGCCGAGTTCTCGATCACCCATCTGCGCCGCGCGCCCGCGCTCGCGCTGTCGGGCGGCGAGCGGCGGCGGGTCGAGATCGCCCGCGCGCTGGCGTCCAATCCGCATTTCGTCCTGCTCGACGAACCGTTCGCCGGGATCGATCCGATCGCCGTCGGCGATCTGCGCGACCTGGTCGCGCATCTCAAGGACCGCGGCATCGGCGTCCTCATCACCGACCATAACGTGCGCGACACCCTCGACGTCATCGACCGCGCCTACATCATCCACGACGGCCAGGTGCTGATGGAGGGCGGGCCCCGCGACATCGTCGGCAACGAGGACGTCCGGCGGGTCTATCTCGGCGACCGCTTCTCCCTCTAGCGGGGGCGCGGCGGAACCGCCGGCGACACATGGCCCAGCAACGTAAGACGACGCCATGGCCCTGACACCCCGGCTCGACCAGCGGCAAACCCAGGCGCTGGTGATGACGCCGCAACTGCAGCAGGCGATCAAGCTGCTGCAAATGTCGAACCTCGAACTCGCCGAGTACGTGGCGGCGGAACTGGAACGGAACCCGCTGCTCGAACGCGAAGACGCCGAGCGCGCGGGCGCCGCGGACGCGAACGACCCAACCTTGGGCGAAACGGGCGCGGGCGAGGCGGACGGAACCGGGCCGGAAGCCGGCGATTCCGCCCGCATCGCCACCGACCAGGCCGCGCCCGAAACGGCGGCCCAGGCGCTCGACGTGGATTACGACAACGATTGGGCGAACAACGACGGCGCCGGGGGCGATTCCGCCGGCGCCGATCCGAGCCTGCCGAGCCTGCGCGGGCTCGGCGCGGGCGGCGGCGGCGACCGCGCACCGGTCGAGGATACGCTGACCCGCGATCTCACCTTGCGCGAGCATCTGCTTGCCCAACTCGGCGTCGAGATCGCCGATCCACGGGATCGGCTGATCGGCGTTCATTTGATCGAAGCCCTGGACGACGCCGGTTACTTGACCGGCGATCTCGAATCGATCGCCGAACGTCTCGGCTGCGATATCGCGCGCGTGCAGGCGACGCTGGCCCGGCTGCAGCAGTTCGACCCGGCCGGCGTCTTCGCCCGCGACCTCGCCGAATGCCTGTCGTTGCAGCTGCGCGAAAAAGACCGGCTCGACCCGGCGATGCAGACCCTGCTCGGCCATCTCGACCTGATCGCCCGGCGCGAACTTACCGCCCTGTCGCGATTGTGCGGCGTGGACGCCGAGGACATCGCCGACATGCTCGGCGAAATCCGCTCCCTCAACCCCAAACCGGGACTCGCGTTCGATCCCGCGCCGGCCGAGCCGGTCATCCCCGACGTCCTGATGCGACCGCAGCCGGGCGGGGAATGGATCGTGGAACTCAACCCCGACACGCTGCCGCGCGTCCTGATCAACAACGCCTACCACACGCGCGTCAGCCGCGCCGCGCGCACCAAGGAGGAGCGCCACTACATCGCCGAGCAGCTGCAAAGCGCCGCGTGGCTGGTCAAGTCCCTGCACCAACGCGCGACCACGATCCTGAAGGTCGCGGCCGAAATCGTCCGCCAGCAGGAGGCGTTCTTCGCGCGCGGCGTCGCCCATCTGAGGCCGATGGTGCTGCGCGACATCGCCGCCGCGATCGAAATGCACGAAAGTACGGTCAGCCGGGTCACATCCAACAAATTCATCGCCACGCCGCGCGGCATCTATGAACTCAAGTTTTTCTTCACCACCGCCCTGCCGGCGGCGGGGGGCGGCGAGGCGCATTCCGCCGAAGCGGTGCGCCACCGTATTCGCGCTTTGATCGCGGCCGAGCGCGCCGACGCGATCCTGTCCGACGACCAGATCGTCGATCTCCTCAAGAGGGAGGGAATCGAGGTCGCGCGCCGGACGGTGGCGAAATACCGCGAGGGGCTCGGAATCGCGTCGTCGATCCAGCGCCGGCGCGAAAAAAATTCCGGCTGGCCCGGCCGCCATTCCTGACTCGCCGCCCCGACCGCGCCACGGCTGACCCCGGGGGCCGGACGCGCCCTCTAGATATAGGTCAAGAGGGTTCGGGCCCTCCCGCCGCTATTGACACCGGGACAGGGCCGGACCTACCTTCCCGCCCCTCACGAGGCCCCGGCTCGGAGGAATTGCCCCCAGGGCCGCCGTTTTCGGCCCTCCACCGTTTTCCCCATTGCCACGGCCCGCCAACCGGACCACATCAGTTTCAAGAACACCAAGGGCAAGGCCTCGTCCCCATGGAAGTCCTCATTCACGGCAAGCAAATGGATGTCGGCGACGCCCTGCGCGGCCACGTCGAATCCAACCTGAAATCCCACGTCGCCAAATATTTCGGCCGGGCGATCAACGCGCACGCCACCTTCAGCCGCGCGGCGCACGATTTCCGCGCCGACATCGCGGTCCATCCCCGGCGCGGCCTGGTCGTCCAGGGCAGCGCCGAAGCGGGCGACGCCTACGCCGCGTTCGACGTCGCGCTCGCGCGCATCGACAAGCAGTTGCGCCGCTACAAGCGGCGCCTCAACGACCGCCACAAGGAGGCGGCCGAAAGCGACATTGTGCGGGCCCAGCAGTTCGTGATCGCGCCGGAAAACGCCGAGGCCGAGGTTCCGGCCGAAGAGGCGCCGCCCGTCATCGTGGCGGAAATGCCGCACGACATCGCCACCCTCACGGTCAGCGAAGCGGTCATGCGTCTCGACTTGGCCGACGCGCCGGTGATCATGTTCCGCAGCCGCGCCAACGGCGCCTTCAACGTCGTCTACCGCCGCGCCGACGGCAACATCGGCTGGATCGATCCCAGCGCCGCGGAACGGCGCTGACGGTTCCCCCCACCATCGCCCCGCGCGAGCCATCTTCATGGAAATCGCCGATATCCTGACCCCGGACGCCGTCATTCCGGCCTTGCGCGCCACCAGCAAGAAACAGGCGCTGCAGGAATTGTCGCGCCGGGCGGCGGCGCTGACCGGGTTGGACGAACGGGCGATTTTCGACGTGCTGATGGATCGCGAACGGCTCGGCACCACCGGCGTCGGCAACGGCATCGCCATTCCGCACGGGAAGCTGCCGAGCCTCAATCGCCTGCACGGCCTGTTCGCCCGGCTCGAACGCCCGATCGATTTCCAATCGATCGACGACCAGCCGGTCGACCTGATTTTCCTGCTGCTGGCGCCCGAATCCGCCGGCGCCGATCATCTCAAGGCATTGGCCCGCGTCTCGCGCCTGCTGCGCGACAAATCGGTCTGCGAAAAGCTGCGCGGAACCGAGGAAAGCGAGCCGATCTACGCCCTGCTCACGGAATCGCGCGAAACCCGCGCGGCCTGAGCGTCGCCCTCACGTTTAGTGAACGCTGGCCGGTTCGAGGTCGTTCTGCCGGAGCCCGGCGAACGCCACGTCGCGGCTGCCGGCCAGCCCGAGCGGCTCGCCGTTGGCGGCGTGGATCGCATAGGCGACGCCGGTGTCGGTTTCGATCTTCTTGACGTAGGCGACGGCGTTGACGCCCCAAAGTTCCAGGTCGGCGGCGGTCAACGAAGGAATCGGCGGGGTCGCGGCGTGCGGCTTGTCGTTGCGATGGTTCATGGCGGGTTCTCCCGTGGGTTGACGTTCCGAGGCTCTTCAGCCTTCGGCCTTGACGTCGATGGTTCCGGCGGCGCGCTTGGCGGACGACGCGGCGCCCTTGCCCGTCGAGATCTTTACCGTGCGGACCTCCGGTTCCGGCACGTGCCGCACCAAGTCCACGTGCAGCAATCCGCTCGCGAGCGACGCGCCCGCGACCTCGATTCCTTCGGCCAGCACGAACGCCCGCTGGAATTGCCGCGCGGCGATGCCGCGATGGAGGAATACGCGATCGGAATCGTCGGCGCCCTGGCGGCCGCGAATCACCAACTGGTTGTCCTCGACCGTGACCGCAAGATCGTCCTCGGCAAAGCCGGCGACCGCGAGCGTGATGCGCAGCCCGTTCTCGCCCATCTGCTCGATGTTGTAGGGCGGATAGCCCTCGGCCGACGTCTTGGACGCCCGGTCGAGCAGGCGCTCGAAATGTTCGAAGCCGAGCAAAAGGGGACTGTTGAAGCCCGCAAAGCGCGTCATGGATCGACTCCTCGTTGATGAGCGAGCATCCCGGAAGGCGCGATCCGCGCGCCTCCCGGACCGGAACCCGACCCGCGGCGTTCCGGCCGTGACTCTAATTTGGGCGCGATTAAGGGAGTGTCAACGGCCCGGGGAGCCCGCCGGAACGGGGGAAAGGTGAGCTGGTCCCGCTTGTTTGGACAGGTTGGCGGCGAAGTTAAGGCGTATTCCGGTTGCCGATCGTGCCGCCCAGGTTTTTTCTCGTCCGCCTACGCCGCCGCTTTTTCGGCCCGGCGGGTCGGGATACGGGAAATCTCGGCCTTCATCTTCCTCTCCGCGTGCCAAATATCGTGGGCCGCCTGCATCCGGAGCCACAAACCCGGCCCGTTGCCGCAGAATTTGCCGAGGCGCACCGCCATTTCCGGCGAGACCCCGATCTTTTCCGCCAGCAGCCGGTGCAGCGTCTGCCGGGTGACACCGAGATCGCGCGCAATTTGCGCGACGCTCAAGTCCAGCGCGGGCAGCACGTCCTCGCGCAACAGGGCCGCCGGATGGGTCGGCGGCCGGCGGGGCTCCCGCATCACAGGGTATTCTCGCGCCATTACCGTTCCTCCTAATGATACTGTTCCAAATCGACCCGAAGGGCATCCTCGCCCTCCCACTCGAACGTGATCCGCCACGGCCCGTTGACCGCCATCGCCCACCGGCGTGGCAATCCCTTGAGGGGATGAAGGCGAACCCCCGGAAGGTTCAAGTCTGCCACGGCGCGGGCGCGGTGCAAGGCATCGAGCAGCCGCATGACCCGTTTATGCAGGTCGGGCCGCACCTTCGCCGACGACCCCGCCCCGAACAGTTCCGCGAGGCCCTTGTGCCGAAAGCTCCGGATCATCGGCCCTTATGTAGCACGATATGCGATAGGCGTAAATGGACGTGCGACACTGCGGCGGCTTGAGCCGGGGGCGATCTCTAGCCCCCGCTTACGAGAAAAGTGGTGGAGCCGAGCGGAGTCGAACCGCCGACCTCTTGAATGCCATTCAAGCGCTCTCCCAACTGAGCTACGGCCCCTTCGCGAAAAAACCTCCGGCCTTCATCGGACAGGCGTCAGCGCCCGCCCTCGGTCTCGATGTGGTCCTTGACTTCGGCCACGTCGTCCTCGTCCTCGCCGAGGTCCGAGGTATCCTCGATGACCTCTTCGTCCTCTTCCTCGTCTTCCGCCGTCGCGGCCACTTCGAGAGAAGCGTCGTCGCCTTCGGCGATCAGGGTCGCCTCCGGTTCGACCGCCACCGGCACCGGCTTGACCGGCTCGACCGGGCGCGCGGGCGCCCGGCGAAGTTTGGTCGGCGGCTCGGCGCTGTTTTCGGTGCCGCATTTCGTACAAACGATCTGCGAGCGGTTGAGATCGTAGAAGCGCGCGCCGCACCCCTGACAAATCCGTTTCGTGCCCCATTCCGGCTTGCTCACGCGCGCTTCTCCTCTTTTCCTGCGCCAATCCACCGCCCGACTATCGCGCGCGCCGCGCTTGGCGGGTTGCCGCGCGCCCGGGTTCGGGCGTGGGCAGAGCCTTTGCCATTTTCCCGCCCGGGTGTCAAAACCAAAAAAACGCGCCCCATACCCCCGCGAAACCCGCCCGCGGCCCGGATTTCGAGGCCCTACCGCCGGCCCAGACGGCGTGTTAGGACCATCCCGAAAGCGCCCGCCGCATGACCTCTCCTTCGCCCCTTTTATCCCGTCCCGCCCGTGCGCTGACCGGCGCCGTCGCGGCGCCGGGGGACAAATCCATTTCGCACCGGGCCCTGATGTTCGGGGCGCTGGCGGTCGGCGAAACGCGCATCGACGGCCTGCTCGAAGGCGAGGACGTGGTCGCCACCGCGCGCGCGCTGCGCGCCCTCGGCGCCGGGATCGAGCGCCTGGGCGAAGGGGCCTGGCGGGTCGCCGGCCGGGGCGTCGGCGGCTTGGTCGAACCCGACGACGTGCTCGATCTCGGCAATTCCGGCACCTCGGCCCGGCTGCTGATGGGGATCCTGGCGGCGCACCCGTTCACCGCGACGCTGACCGGCGACGGCTCGCTCCGCCGCCGCCCCATGGGCCGGGTGATGGAACCGTTGAGGCGGATCGGCGCGACGTTCGTATCCCGCGACGGCGGGCGCATGCCGCTCGCGATCACCGGCACCGCCGAACCGGTGCCGATCGAATACGCACTGCCGGTGCCGTCGGCGCAGGTGAAGTCGGCGGTCCTGCTCGCCGGCCTGGCCGCGCCGGGCGCGACCAGCGTCGTCGAAAGCGAACCGACCCGCGATCACAGCGAGCGCATGCTCCGCCATTTCGGCGCCGAGGTGACGGTCGAGGATCTCGGCGACGGACGCCGGCGCGCAAGCGTAGTCGGCCAACCGGAACTGCGCGCCGCGAACGTGCGCGTTCCCGGCGACGTTTCTTCGGCCGCGTTCCCGCTGGCCGCGGCGGCGATCGTGCCCGGCTCGCGCGTGACGGTGACGGGCGTCGGCGTCAATCCGCTGCGCGCCGGCTTGATCGACACCTTGCGCGACATGGGCGCCGACATCGCCCTCGCCAACCCGCGCGAGCAAGGCGGCGAGCCGGTCGCCGATGTCACCTGCGCCCATGCCCCCCTCATGGGCGTCGACGTTCCGCCCGAACGCGCGCCCAGCATGATCGACGAATACCCGATCCTCGCCGTCGCCGCGGCCTGCGCGCGCGGCCGGACGCGCATGAACGGACTTAAAGAGCTGCGGGTCAAGGAGAGCGACCGGCTGGCGGCCATGGCCCGCGGCCTCGCCGCCTGCGGCGTGAAGGTCGAGGAAGGAGATGACTGGCTCGCGGTCGAGGGCGCGGGCGCCCCGCCCGGCGGCCGGACCAGGATCGCGGTCAATCTCGATCACCGCATCGCCATGGCCTTCCTGGTGCTCGGCATGGCCAGCCGCGACGGCGTCGCCATCGACGACGCCCGCCCGATCGAAACCAGCTTTCCGGGGTTCGTCGCCCTCATGAACGGGCTCGGCGCGCGCATCGAGCCCGCGCCATGATCGTCGCCATCGACGGACCGGCCGGGTCGGGCAAGGGCACGCTCGCCAAGCGGCTGGCGGCGCATTTCGGTTTCGCCCACCTGGATACCGGCCTGATCTACCGGGCGGTCGGCCACGCCATGCTGCGCGCGGGGCTCGATCCCGAGGACCAGGCGGCGGCCGAGCGCGCGGCCAAGGCCCTCGACCCGGCCATGTTCGCCGACCCCGCCCTTCGCGGCGACGAGGCGGCCAACGCCGCCTCCAAGGTTTCCGCCATCCCGGCGGTGCGCGCCGCCCTGCTCGAGTTCCAGCGGCGCTTCGCGGCCTCGCCGCCGGGCGGGGCCAAGGGCGCCGTGCTCGACGGCCGCGACGTCGGCACCGTGGTCTGCCCCGACGCCCAAGTGAAATTGTTCCTAACGGCGACCCCCGAAGTGCGGGCCGAACGGCGCGTTAAGGAGTTGCGGGAGAGGGGCCTCGAAGCTATATATGCGCGCGTTTTGCAGGACTTGAACGAGCGCGACGCCCGCGACCGGGCCCGTGCCGTTGCCCCGCTGATCCCGGCCAAGGACGCGTTGGTGCTGGACACCAGTACCCTCGACGCCGACGCCGTGTTCGACTTGGCGCTCCGCCATATCGCCGCGCGCAGACCGGGCTGAGTAACTCCGCGTCCGCGTCAACCCCGTCAAGACCTCCGGAACCAACCGGATGGCCCGAACAACGAACCCGAAGAAAGGATTTGTCCCAGTGCCTCGTCCCCGTTCCGCCGCCACCGCTGTTCCCGCCGCCTCGACCCAGGAATTCGCCGCGCTGCTCGAGGAATCCCTCGCCCAGCGTCCCACCTTCGCCGGCCAGGTGCACAAGGGCACCGTGGTCCGCCTCGAAAACGACTTCGCCGTGATCGACGTCGGCCTCAAGTCCGAAGGCCGCGTGCCCCTCAAGGAATTCGCCGCCGCCGGCCAGGCGCCGGAGATCAAGCCCGGCGACACGGTCGACGTGTTCATCGAACGCTACGAGGACAAGGAAGGCCTGGTCCGGCTCAGCCGCGAGAAGGCCCGGCGCGAGGAAGCGTGGGACGATCTCGAAAAGGCGTTCCAGAAGGGCCAGCGCGTCAACGGCACCATCTTCGGCCGCGTCAAGGGCGGCTTCATCGTCGATCTCGCCGGTGCGGTCGCGTTCCTGCCCGGAAGCCAGGTCGACATCCGCCCGGTGCGCGACATCACGCCGCTGATGGGCGTGCCGCAGCCGTTCCAGATCCTGAAGATGGACGCCGGCCGCAACAACATCGTCGTTTCGCGCCGCGCGGTGCTTGAGGAAACCCGGACCGAAGCGCGCTCGGAGCTGATCTCGCAATTGCGCGAGGGCCAAGTCATGGACGGCGTAGTCAAGAACATCACCGACTACGGCGCGTTCGTCGATCTCGGCGGCGTCGACGGGCTGCTGCACGTCACCGACATCGCCTGGAAACGCATCAACCATCCGTCCGAGGCGCTGCACGTCGGCCAGAACGTCAAGGTCCAGGTCATCCGCTTCAACTCCGAGACGCAGCGCATCTCTCTCGGCATGAAGCAGCTCGAAGCCGACCCGTGGCAGGGCGTCGCCCTCAAGTACCCGAAGAACACCAGGTTCAAGGGCCGCGTCACCAACATCACCGACTACGGCGCGTTCGTCGAACTGGAGCCGGGCGTCGAGGGCCTGGTCCACGTTTCCGAAATGAGCTGGACCAAGAAGAACGTCCATCCGGGCAAGATCGTGTCCACCAGCCAGGAAGTCGAGGTGATGGTGCTCGACGTCGATCCCGACAAGCGCCGCATCAGCCTCGGCCTCAAGCAGTGCCAGGCCAATCCCTGGGACACCTTCCGCGAGAAGTACCCGGTCGGCTCGATCATCGAGGGCGAGGTCAAGAACATCACCGAATTCGGCCTGTTCATCGGCCTCACCAGCGATATCGACGGCATGTGCCATTTGAGCGACATTTCCTGGACGACCCCGGGCGAGAAGGCGATCGCCGAATACCAGAAAGGCCAGATGGTCAAGGCCAAGATCCTGGACGTCGATCCGGTCAAGGAGCGCGTCAGCCTGGGCATCAAGCAAGTCGAGGAAGGCGGCCGCGCCGAGACCGCCGCCAAGTTCAACAAGGGCGACGTGGTGACCTGCACCGTCACCGCCGTCACCGACGGCGGCGTCGAGGTCACCGTCACCGGCGGCCAGCACGGTTTCATCCGCAAGGCCGAATTGTCCCGCGACCGCGCCGAGCAGCGCCCGGCCCGCTTCGCGCCGGGCGAGAAGGTCGACGCCAAGGTGACCCAGGTCGACGCCAAATCGCACCGCCTGACGCTCTCGATCAAGGCGCTCGAAGTCGAGGAAGAAAAGAAAGCGATGGCCGAATACGGCTCGTCCGATTCGGGCGCCTCGCTCGGCGACATTCTCGGCGCGGCGATCCAGAAGGCCAAAGCCGCCAAGTCGGCGAGCGAAGGGGAAGCCGCCGTCGAGGCCAAGCCGAAGAAGGCCAAGAAGGCGAAGAAGAGCGACGATACCGACGCCTGACCCGATGTCGTGACATGACGCTCGACAGCGACGCCTACGTCGACCGCCGCCGCCTCAAGCGCGGGCTCCTGTTCTGGCGGCTGGCGGCGTTGGCCGCCGCGGCGGTGGCGGCGGTGGTCGGGCTGGCGCGCTTCGACGGCCGTTACCTCCTTACCGACTACGTCGCGCGGCTGGAGGTCGACGGCCTGATCCTGCACGACCCGCGCCGCGACGAGATGCTGGCCGACATCGCCGGCGACGACCGGGTCAAGGCCCTGATCGTCCGCATCGACAGCCCCGGCGGCACGTTCGTCGGCAGCGAGGCGCTCCATCGCGCGCTCCGGCGCGTGGCGGAAGCCAAACCGGTGGTCGCGGTCATGGACGGCGTCGCGACCTCGGGCGGCTACATGGCGGCGATCGCGGCCGATCACATCGTCGCCGCGCGCGGCACCATCACCGGTTCGATCGGGGTCATCTTCCAAACCGCCGACGTCACCGGCCTGCTCGACAAGATCGGAATCAAGCCCGAAACCTTCAAGAGCGGGCCGCTCAAGGCCCAACCCAATCCGTTCGAGCCGGTCAGTCCCGCCGCGCGCGAGGCGACCGAGGGTTTCGTGCGCGAACTGCACGGCATGTTCGTCGACATGGTCGCCGAACGCCGCGGCCTGGACCGGCCCCAAGTGGCGGCGATCGCCGACGGGCGCATCTTCTCCGGCCGGCACGCCGTGGACCTGAAGCTGGTCGATTCTATCGGCGACGAGACCGAGGCCCGCGACTGGCTGTCCGAAAGCCGGTCGGTCGCCAGGACCCTCCCGGTCCGCAAGGTCGCCCTCAAGCGCGAGCGGGAGCTTTGGCGCGAGATGTTCGACGAGACGGTCGGAAAAGCTTTGTTTTCTGAAAGACTTAGGCTTGACGGGGCGATTGCCGTTTGGCACCCTTCCCTGCGGTAACGGCCCGGAGGCAAAGTCGCCGAATGACCAAGTCGGAACTGATCGCGCGGCTGGCGCAGGCCCACCCCCATCTCTACCAACGGGACGTGGAGCGGATCGTGTCCACGATCTTCGACGAAGTCACCAACGCGCTCGCGCGCGGGGACCGGGTCGAGTTGCGCGGCTTCGGCGCCTTTTCGGTCAAGCAGCGGGGCGCCCGCACCGGGCGCAACCCCCGGACCGGAACCTCGGTCAAGGTCTCCGAAAAATTCGTTCCCTACTTCAAGACCGGCAAGCAGCTCCGCGACAAGCTGAACGGCCGGGGCTGACCCGCCGGAGTCTCCGGTGGGCAGGCTGCTCGGCTGGCTGATCGGCGTTCCGTTCGCCGCCGCCGCCGCGACCTTCGCCGCCGCCAACCGCACCCCGGTCGCCGCCGATCTTTGGCCGCTGCCGTGGACGGTTGAGGCGCCGCTGTACCTGTTCGTTTTGCTCGCCCTGCTCGTCGGGTTCCTCGCCGGCGCGGGCGTCGCCTGGGCGTCCTCGTTCGCGGCCAAGCGTCGCATCCGCGCCCAGGCCCGCGCCGAAATCGACGCGGCCCGCAAGGACGCCGCGGGGCGCGCCCTCCAGAGCCTTCCAAACCCTTGAATCGCGCCGGTTTTCCCCTATCATGCCGGGATCGGAAGGGGCGGGACGCCACATGACTCCACTCAGAATCCTGGCCGCGGGGCTTGCGTTCGCGGCGCTGGCGTGGACGTCCTCGGTTCCCGCGGCCCGGGCCGACGACCCGGATTTCGTCACCGTCGCCGGCGGCTGGTTCGACATGAACCGCCAAAAGGAGGACGCGGGCGAGTTCCGGCTTGAATACCGCTCCGACAAGAAATTTTGGGTGTTCAAGCCGTTCGCCGGGGCGATGGCCACGACCGACGGCGCGTCTTATTACTACGCCGGCATCCTGATCGACGTGTTTCTCGGCCGGCGGATCGTGGTGACGCCGAGCTTCGCGCCCGGTTATTACGCGCGCGGGTCGGGCTACGACCTCGGCCACGCGGTCGAGTTCCGCTCCCAGCTCGAAGTGGCCTACCGCTTCGACGACCGTTCGCGCCTCGGCGTGTCGTTCGGACACATGTCGAACGCCAGCATCGGCGACAAGAACCCCGGCACCGAATCGCTGATGCTCAATTACTCGGTCCCGCTGTCGTCCATCACCGGCCTGTTCGGCGGCAAGAACTGAACGCGCCGGGCCGGGGCGCGAACTTACTTCCGCTCCGGCTCGATGTAGAGGTAGCCGAGCCCGGCCGCCGCGCCGAGGCCGATGTTGCCTTCGAGCGCGACCGGCTGGAGCGAGAAATTCCTGGCGCCGCCGCCGAGCAGCACCGCCGCCCCGCCGCCGATGCCGACGCTGGCGGAAGCCTTGGCGCCCAGGTACTTGCCGGCGAGCGCGTAGGAGCCGATCTTGTAGTCGGACGTCGCCGCCAGCACGGCGAAGGTGATTTTCTCCATGCCCTTGAGGTTGAGGTCGGCGCCGAGCGCGATGCCGGTCTCGCCGCGATAGCGTTCGCGGCCGTTGACATCGGCGAACTCGCATTTCACGTCCACCGACGACATGATCAGCAGATTGAAGCGCGTGCCCGGCACCGCCTCGCACGCCAGCATGCCGAGACGGACGCCGGGATCGGCGGCGGGCGCGGCGCCGGGCGCGACGGCGAGCGCGAGCAGCGCCAGCGCGGCGACGGATAAGTTGCGAACGATGGTTTTCATGGCGTTTCCTTTCATGCCGTAAACGGGAACATAACCTCTCTTACGAGTCTTACGGGCTCGCGCGCGGGGCCTCCGGACCTTGGTCGATCCATTTGAAGCCGTCGATCATGCCGCGGGTAAGGTTTTCGCGGTGAACCAGGCTCGCCCACAGCACGCCGCCGATATGGACGACGACGAGCCAGAGCGTCAGCGTCGCAAACGCTTCGTGGATTTCCTCCCACGCCTTGGCGGCGCGGCTTTTCGGCGTTTTGCCTTTTGCGCGCTTGCCTTCGTCGTCGTTGGCGTAAGCCGGGGAAACGAGCGCGGGCGAGGCTGAAACCTGAGCCGGCGAAACTTGCGCCGATGCAACCTGCGCCGCCGGGCCGAAATAGGGCGCGAGCGGTCCCTTGCCCTGGTAGGCGTAGGCGACGATGCCGCTCGCGACGCTGGCGGCGACGCCGAGCCAGAGCGCGACCGCCATCGCGCCGCCCGCCGGGCTGTGGCCGAGATAGCGCCGGGCGCGGAAAGCGGCGAGATCGGCGAGATAGCCGAGCACGACGCGCGGCGGATGGAGAAAATCGGCAAAGCGCGCGTGACGCGGGCCGACCAGGCCCCACAGGGCGCGCACGATCACGATCGCACCCGCGAGATAGCCGAGCCACGCGTGCGCCGACATCCAGGCGTCCTCGATCGCGTACGCCGCGAAAAACGCGGCGGCGAGAACCCAATGGGCCGTCCGCACGAACGGGTCCCAGACCCTCACCCGGCGATTTTCATCCGACATGCCGGGTATTTTACCGCACCGCCGACCGATCCGACCTATATGAAAGGATCATAGGCCCACTGCAAAAGCGCCTGGCGCTGGCGCGGGCGGCAAAACACGTCGCCGGGATCGCAATTGGCGCGCACCTGCGGCGCGTGGCGGTCGCCGAACGCCTTCCAGCGCCTGATCTGGAAACGATCGACCCCGGGCAGCCGCCGCCCTTGCGCGTAGCGGCAATACCATTGGAACCAGCCGAGCGGATCTTCGGGCGTGATCCAGCCCTTGGCCCGCCACACCGCGCGGCTTTGGCCGGAGGCGACGCCGAAGCAGTTGAGTTTTACGTCGAAGCCCTTCGGCGACAACTTCGCTTTCTTCAACCAGGCGGCCGGAAGATCGCGATGGTCGCCCTCGAAATACCAGCCGCCGAAGACGCCGAGTTCCAGCATCTTCTTCGGGGTCAGTTGCGGCTTGAAAACGGGATCGGCCATGACGGCGACATAGCGCGCCGGACGGGCGGCATCAAGAGGGCGACGACGCCATCGACCCCATAGCCGCCGGGGACGGAATCGCCTAGAGTGCCGCGCGCAACGACAGGGGGCAGGGGGCGCGCATGATCGTCGAACGGTTCCTCGAACAGGTGATTTTCAAGAGCCGCTGGCTGCTGGCGCCCGTGTACGTCGGGCTGACGGCGGTGCTGCTGATCCTGGTGGTCAAGTTCGCCCAGGAACTGTTCCATATCGTGCCCTCGATCCTCGACGTGCCGGAGGAGCAGATCGTGCTCGCCGCGCTGACGCTGGTCGACATCGCGCTGGTCGGCAACCTGATCCTGATGGTGGTGTTCGCGGGCTACGAGAACTTTGTTTCCAAGATCGACACCAAGGACCATGTCGACCGCCCCGACTGGATGGGCAAGGTGGACATGAGCGGGCTCAAGATCCGCCTGATCGCCTCGATCGTCGCCATCTCCTCGATCCAGGTGTTGAAGGCGTTTCTCAACGTCCACGACTATTCCGACCGGCATCTCGCCTGGATGGTCGGCATCCACGTCATGTTCGTGGTGTCGGGCGTGCTGCTCGCGCTGATGGACTGGCTCGCGGAAAAAGCGTCGGCGCATTGACGCGCGCGTCGCGCGGATCATTGATTCGCGCGCTTCGCGCGCGGGCGGAGAGTGGCGACCCCGAGAGGATTCGAACCTCCGACCTGCGGTTTAGGAAACCGCTGCTCTATCCTGCTGAGCTACGGGGTCGGCATACGCCGCTTTGTCCGCGTCAGCGGGTTATAGCATTCCGGCGCCGGACGACGGAAGCGCCGCGCCCCCGCAGCCCGTTGCCGCCCGGCGGCGAGCCTTGAACCGTCCCATGGTTACGCGATACGTTACTATCCGTGATCCGGACTTTCGCCGATCGGCGGACCAAGGCCCTGTTCGAGGGCGTCCCCGTCAAGGGCGTTCCCGCCAATGCCGCCCGCCGGGCGCGGATGAAACTCCAACAGATCGACGCCGCCGTCGATCTTCGGTTTTTGCGCGTTCCGCCCGGCAACCGGCTCGAGGCGTCGAAGGGCAACCGCGCCGGGCAAATGAGCATCCGGGTCAACGACCAATGGCGGCTGTGCTTTCGCTTCGCGAACGGCGACGCCCACGATGTCGAGTTCGCGGATTATCATTGAGGACCATCGTCATGCCCATTGCGCGCAATTCCACCGTCGATTATCGCGATCTGGCCGATGCGTCGCGACGCCGGACGGGACCGGTTCATCCCGGACGCATCCTCAAGGAGGACTGGCTGGACCCGATGGGCATCACCGCGTATCGCCTGGCGAAGGACATCAAGGTACCGCTCACCCGCGTCGCCGCCATTCTCGCGGGCAAGCGCGCCGTCAGCGCCGATACCGCGCTCCGCCTCGCGCGCTATTTCGGCACCGACGCCCAGTCGTGGGTCAACCTTCAGGCGCACTACGATCTGGAGGTCGCGCGGCGCAAGACCGAATCCCGCGTGCGGACCGAGGTCAGGGCACGGGCGGCGTAATTTGTCCTACTCTTCCTTCATGTCATGAATGAATCGAATTTCAATGATCTGCTTGAACAAGAGTTCAAGTGGCCAATGATTGGAGACAAATTATTTTCCAAAAGCCTGTCCGCGTCTGGAGCAATTTTGCATCAGTTTTCCAATGAACGCCTTTATCACATGACAATAGGCTACAAGTTGGCCGCTGATACTCTGATAGAGCATACATATACCGAGGCTTGGAAAACACAGAAGTTGGTTTATCCAATCATTTTTTGTTATCGGCACTTCTTGGAATTGACTTTAAAAAGTATGTTGGAAGAATACTCTTCGGCGAGCGTTGTCACGTCGAACTGGTCTCATCATAAGCTTGAGGATTTATGGAAAGCTTTTCGCGGAATTTTGAAAGAGGTTGGTGCTGAAGATCCTAAAGAACATAGCATAGATGCTGTCGAGCAATGCATCGCCGAATTTTCCAAAATTGACCCAGTTTCAGAAACTTTTAGATATCCAACGAACCGCAGGGGAAGCCCCCTACACATTTCGCTTGAAATAATCGATCTGATACAACTGCGTAGCACGATGGAAGCGATTGATAATTTTTTCTCGGTTAGCCGTAGTCTTTTGGACGATTTCAAATCCGCCAAAAGTTATTACGAATAACTGAAGTAACGATTTCAGTCCGCCGCCACCGCGCCGGAAGCGATCAGTTTCTCGATCTCGGCCGCGGCATAGCCGCATTCGGCGAGGATTTCGCGGCTGTGCTGGCCGAAGGTCGGCGCCGCTCGCGCGACCTTGCCGGGCGTCGCCGAGAATTTCACCGGCAGGCCCAAGGTTTTCACCGCGCCCGCCTTGGGGTGATCGACCGTCACCACCATGTCGCGCGCGAGCGTCTGCGGATCGCGCTGCATTTGGTCGATGTCCAGCACCGGCCCGGCGGGGACGCCCGCGGCCTCGAGCCGCGCGAGCCATTCCGCCGCCGTCCGCCGCGCGAAATGGGGGGCGAGCGCCGCTTCGAGCGCCTTCAGGTTCGCCATCCGCTTGGCGTTGTCGGCGAAACGGGCGTCATTCGCAAGTTCGGGCGCTTCCAACGCCTCGACCAGGCGCAGCCAGTTGGCCTGGTTGGCGGCGCCGACGGTGATCCAGCCGTCGGCGGCGTGGAACGCCTGATAGGGCGCGTTCAGGGGATGCGCGGTGCCGAGCGCGCCGGGCGAAACGCCGGTGGCGAACGCGATCGCCGATTGCCAATAGGTGTGGACGATGCCCGCCTCGAACAGCGAGGTATCCACGCGCTGGCCCTTGCCGGTCTGGCCGCGGGCATGGATGGCGGCGAGGATGCCCATGGCGCCGAGGATGCCGGCGGTGATGTCGGTGAGCGGAGCCCCCACCTTCATCGGCGGGCGGCCTTCGCCTTCGCCGGTGATGCTCATGAGCCCGCTCATCCCCTGCGCGATCAGGTCGAACCCGCCGCGGTCGGCGTAGGGGCCGGTGCGGCCGAAGCCGGAAAGCTCGCACCAGACGAGGCCTGGGTTTTCCCGTGCGCACGCCTCGTAGCCGAGGCCGAGCCTTTCCATGGTGCCCTTGCGGTAGTTTTCGATCACCGCGTCGGCGCGCGCGATCAGGCGCCGCGCCGCCTCGCGCCCGCCCGGGTTCTTGAGATCGAGGGCGATGCCCCGCTTGTTGCGGTTCATCATCATGAAGGCGGCGGGCTCGCCCCCTTGCAGGGGCGGAAGAAAGCGCCGCGAATCGTCGCCGTCCGGAATCTTTTCGACCTTGATCACGTCCGCGCCCATGTCGGCGAGCATCAGGCCGCAAACCGGCCCGGCCATGATGTGGGCGAATTCGACGACCCTCAGGCCGGCGAGCGGACCTTGGAGATTCCCCGGGCGCGCGGTCATGGCCTAGCCAGCGACATTCGCCAGACCCACCCCCTCCCCCTAACCCCCTCCCGCGAGGGGAGGGGGAATTCTGGAAATAAAGCTCCCTCCCCCCTTGCGGGGGAGGGCTGGGGTGGGGGGTGGCATGATCGGCACACGGGTCCGCTTGATCGCGGCATGGTTAGCGTCCCTTGAAGGCGGGATCGCGCTTTGCGAGGAACGCCTTGACGCCTTCCTTGAAATCCTCGGTGTCGTAGCAGGCGAAGCCTTCGTCCTTTTCCGCTTCGCTCCAGGGACGAGGATCGAGCATCCGGTTGACGAATTTCTTGTGCCAGCGCGCGACCAGCGGCGCCCCTTCGGCGATCCTTGTGGCCGCGGCGTAGGCTTCCGTCTCGACTTCGGCGTCGGGGACGACGCGGGTAACGAGACCCTTTTCCATCGCTTCGGCGGCGCCGAACACGCGGCCTTCGAGCAGGATTTCGAGCGCAACCGCGCGCCCGACCAGCGCCACCAGCTTCGACAACTCGCCGTAGGCCATGACCAGGCCGAGTTTCTTGATCGGCACCCCGAAGCGCGAGGATTCGCCGCAAATGCGGAGATCGCAGCAGGCCGCGACCTCGAGCCCGCCGCCGACGCAGGCACCCCGGATCAGCGCCACGGTCGGGTGACGGCAATCCATCACCGCCTGCATGGTGGCGGCGACCCGTTGGCCGTAGACCTTGGACGCCTTGGAATCCTTCCGCACCGTCGCGAATTCGGAAATGTCGGCGCCAGCGGCGAACGCCTTATCGCCCGCGCCCCGGATCACCACGCAGCGCAGCGCCTCGTCCGCCGACAATTCGCCGATCGCCTCGCCCAGCCGCGTCCAGGCGGCGAGGTCGAGGGCGTTGAGTTTTTCCGGCGCATTCAGGGTGACGGTGGCGATGGCGCCGTCGCGGGCGACGAGAACGGTGTCGGTCATGACGCGAGCCTAGCGGTAGAAGAGCTCGATCGGCAACAGGGCGACGATGGGCACGTAGGTCACCAGCAGCAGCACCGCGACCAGCACGCCGACGAACCAGACGTTGACCTTGGTCACTTCCCAGATGTCGGCCTTGGAAATGGCGCAGGCCGCCATCAGCACGCTCGCCACCGGCGGGGTCTGCTGGCCGATGCCGAGGTTGATGGTGACGACGATGCCGAAATGGACCGGGTCGATCCCCATCTGTAGCACCAGCGGCATGACGATCGGCACCACCAGGATGATCGCCGCCGCCGAATGGAGGAACAGCCCGATGACCAGAAAGAATACATTCAGGATCGCCAGCACCACCCATTGGGAATCGGTGACGGCGAGGATGCCCTGCGCCAGCGCCTGCGGCATGCGGATTTCGGTGAGGTAGACGCCGATCAGGGCGGAGGAGGCCACCAGCAGCATGACCACGGCGGTCTGCTCGCCGCCCTCGATCACCGATTTGACCAGCTGCTTGGCGTCGAGTTCGCGATAGATGACCACGCCGATGAAAAGGGCCGCGAACACGGCGAGCCCGGCGCCCTCGGTCGCCGTCACCCAGCCGGAGAAGATGCCGCCCAGGATGATGAACGGCAGGGTCAACGCCCAGGCGGCGTCCTTGAACGTGCGCCAGACGTTGCAGAGGTTGAACACTTCCTCGACCGGGTAGTTGTAGCGGCGCGCGAACAGGTACGACACGCCCATCAGGCCGAGGCCGCCGAGCACGCCCGGAATCACGCCCGCCACGAACATCTGCGTCACCGAGGTATCGGCCATCACCGCGTAGAGGATCATCGGGATCGAGGGTGGAATGATGACCGCCAGCGTCGCGGCCGAGGACGTGACCGCGGTCGCGAACGCGACCGGATAGCCCTTCTTCTTCATCGCCGGAATCAGGATCGAGCCGATGGCCGCGACGTCGGCGACCGCCGAGCCGGAAATCTCGGCGAAGAACATCGAGGCGCCGATGTTGACCATCGCCAATCCGCCCCGGATGAAGCCGAGCACGGCGGAGGCGAACGCGATCAGGCGGCGCGAAATGCCGGTCGCGTTCATGATCGCGCCCGCCAGGATAAACAGCGGTATGGCGATCAGGGGAAACTTGGTCGCGCCGGTGTACATCACCAGCGCGACGTTGGGGAGAATATCGATTCCTTGCGTCGCCACCATCGTCACCACGGTGACGACGGCGAGCGCGACCGCGATCGGCACGTTGATGAGAACGAGCGCGAACAGCGCCACGACCATGATCAGCAGCAGCATGGCCTAGAACTCCTCCGCCGCCGTCTCGCGGCCGCGCCGGGCCGCGCGCCAACCTTCGGGCAGGCTCAAGCCCTGCGCGATCAGGTAAAGCACCGCGCCGATCGGAATTACCGAATGGGTGTAGACCGACGACAGTTCGGGCAAGGTGGCGAGAAAGTCGATGGTCAGCACGTCGAGCACGCGCCAGCCGACCCAGGCGAGCAGGACGAAGAAGGCCGCGACCGTGGCCTCGGCGACCACGAACGACGCCAGCCGCCAGAAGCGCGGGAACATGTTGACCACGGTGGTGACGCCGATATGGCCGCGCCTCAGCGCCGCCAGCGCCGCGCCGTAATAGGTGAGCCAGGCCAGCATCACCTCGGCGATTTCGTCGTACCAGATGATCGAATTGCCGCTCTTGCGGAAAATCACCGCCACCACGACCAGCAGAAAGAGGCCGGACGTGAGCACGATGACGATGCCTTCGAGCAGGCGCTCGAAGGCCCTGCGCGCGGTCTTGACGGTCACGTGTTGTTCCCCCATGGGCGGACGCGGGCGACGGCGGACGCCGATGGCGTCCGCCCGCCGCGCCGACCCGGCGCCGTCAGCGGATCTTGTTGGCCAGCGCGATCATTTCGCCCGCGCCGGCGACCTAATCGCCGAATTCCTTGTAGATGCCCGCGCTCGCCTTGACGAAGGCGTCCTTGTCGGCGTTGTTCACCGCGACCCCGGTGGCCTTGATCTTGTCGAGCAGGTCCTTCTCCATCTTCGCCGCCGTTTCGTAGACGAACGCCTGGGTCTCCTTGGCGGTATCGGCCAGGATCTTACGCACGTCGGCGGGCAACGCCTCCCAACGCTTGGTGCCGGCGATCACGTAGGCCGGGGTGTAGACGTGATCGGTGATCGAAAGATATTTCTGCGCTTCGTGGAACTTGGCGCTGTAGATCTGGGAATAGGGGTTCTCTTGCCCGTCCATGGTCCCGGTCTTGAGGGCGGTGAAGACCTCGGAGAACTTCATGGCCGAGGGGTTGGCGCCGTAGGCCTGGAACATCTTCACCCGCCACTTGCCCTCAGGGACGCGCAGCTTGATGCCCTTCAGGTCCTCGGGCTTGACGATCGGCCGGACGTTGTTGGTGATGTGGCGCGAGCCGTTCTCCCAGACCGCAATCAGGGTGTAGCCCTTGGCGGCGGCGAGCGGCGCGAGCTTGGGCCACACCACTTCCTTTTCGATCCGCTTCATGTGCTCGCGGTCCTTGACCAGATACGGCATCTCGAACACGCCGAACTGATCGACGACCGAGGTCATGACCGTGGAGGGCACCGCCAGTTCGAGGGTGCCGAGCAGCAGCTTCTGCATCTGCTCCTTGTCGCCGCCGAGCTGGCTTGATCCGTAGGCCACGACCTTGGCCTTGGTCCCAAGCTTGGCGTTGGCGCGCTTGGCGAATTCGTTGGCCGAGATGTCGAACAGCGACCCCGGCTCGCCCACGTGGCCGATCTTGACCTCAAGACCCTGGGCGAACGCCGGCGACGCGCCGAGCAGCGCGGCGGCGGCGAAGGCGATTATGAAGCGATTGGGTTTCATGGTCGTCCTCCCTGTTTTGTATGCAAAAGTTTCAGGAATTATGCCCCGTTCCGGGCCGCGATCCAACGCTAATTATTTCCGGATGCGCCGCCCGCGAGGTAATCGAGGGCGGCCGCGACGCCGCCCCGCTGGATGGGAACGCCCGCGATGTGCAGGCCCATTTCCACGCCCGAAAGGGTGCCCGCCAGCATCAAATCGTTGAAATCACCGAGATGCCCGATGCGGAAGACCTTGCCCTTGATCTTGCCGAGCCCGGCGCCGAGGGACATGTCGAAACGCTCCAGGATCACGCGGCGCACCGCGTCGGCGTCATGGCCGTCGGGCACGCGGATCGCCGTCAGCGAAGCGGAATATTCGGCCGGATTGGCGCACTGGAGTTCGAGGCCCCAGGCCTGGACCGCGCGTCGGGTCGCCTCGGCATGCCGCGCGTGGCGGGTAAAGACGTTGTCGAGGCCCTCCTCGAACAGCATCTTGAACGCTTCCTCGAGGCCGTAGAGCAGGTTGGTCGCCGGCGTATAGGGAAAGAAGCCGGTTTTGTTCGGCTCCAGCATGCCCTGCCAGTCCCAGTAGGCGCGCGGCGAGCGCGCGCCCTTGGCGGCGAACAGGGCCTTTTCGCCGATCGCGTTGAAGCCGAGGCCGGGCGGCAGCATCAGGCCCTTCTGCGAGCAGCCGACCGTGACATCGACGCCCCATTCGTCGTGGCGATAGTCGATCGAACCGAGGGACGAAATGGTGTCGACCAGCAACAGCGCCGGATGACGGATGCGGGCGATGGCCTTGCGCACCGCCGCCACGTCGGAAACCACCCCGGTCGAGGTTTCGTTGTGAACCACGCACACGGCTTTGATCGCGTGGCCTTTGTCGGCGCGGAGTTTCTCTTCGATCTTGTCGGCGGCGGCGCCGGTGCGCCAATCGCCGGGGATGACTTCGACCTTGAGGCCGAGCTTGCGCGCGAGCTCCGCCCACAAGGTGGCGAAATGCCCGATCTCGCACATCAGCACCGCATCGCCCGGCGAGAGCGTGTTGACCAGCGCCGCTTCCCACGCCCCGGTGCCGGACGAGGGAAAGATCACCACCGGGCCCCTGGTCTTGAACACCTTGCGCGCGGCGTCGAGGACGCCGCAGGCCAGTTCGCCGAATTCGGGTCCGCGATGATCGATGACCGCGCGGTCGAGCGCGCGCAAGACCCGGTCGGGCACGTTGGTCGGGCCCGGGATGTTCAGAAAATGCCTTCCCGCGCGGCGAGGCATGGCGAGGGCTCCGAGGTCGATTGTATGCAATCCTGCCGGAGCCGACCCGAAAACGCAAAAACAAAGGCCCGGGACCTCAAGGTCCCGGGCCCAAAACGCCGGAAAATTACTTTAAATTAGGCGGTTGCGACCCGTTTCGGCCGCGCGGCGCGCTGGGCGTCGCCGGTGGCGAGATAGTCGAGGGCGGCCGCGACGCCGCCGCGCTGGTGGGGAATGCCGGCCAGCTGCAGGCCCATCTCCACGCCCGACAAGGTCCCGGCGAGCATCAGGTCGTTGAAATCGCCGAGATGGCCGATGCGGAACACCTTGCCTTTGACCTTGGCGAGCCCGGTGCCGAGCGCCATGTTGAATTTTTCCAAAATCACGGCGCGCAGGGCATCCGAGTCGTAGCCGTCGGGCACGCGGATCGCCGTGATGGTCGCCGAATATTCGGCCGGATTGACGCACTGGTTTTCGAGGCCCCAGGCCTGGACCGCGCGCCGGGTCGCCTCGGCGTGGCGCTCGTGGCGCGCGAACACATTGTCGAGCCCTTCCTCGAACAGCATCTTGAGCGCTTCCTCGAGGCCGTAGAGCAGGTTGGTCGCCGGCGTGTAGGGAAAGAAACCCGATTTGTTCGGCTCCAGCATCATCTGCCATTCCCAATAGGCGCGCGGCAGCTTCGCGGTCTTGCTGGCGGCCAGCGCCTTGTCGCTGATGGCGTTGAAGCTGATTCCCGGCGGCAGCATCAGCCCCTTCTGCGAGCCGCCGATCGCCACGTCGACGCCCCAGTCGTCGTGGCGGTAGTCGATGGAGGCGAGCGAGGAGATGGTGTCGACCATCAACAGCGCCGGGTGATGGGCGCGATCCATCGCCTTGCGCACCGCGGCGACGTTGGAGGTGATGCCGGTCGCGGTCTCGTTGTGGACCATGCAGACCGCCTTGATGGCGTGCGCCTTGTCGGCGCGGAGCTTTTCCTCGATCGTGTCGGCGTTGACGCCGGTGCGCCAGTCGCCCTCGATCAACTCGACCTTCAGGCCGAGGCGCTTGGCCATGTCCACCCACAGCATGGCGAACTGGCCGACCTCGTACATGAGAACGGTGTCCCCGGGCGAGAGCGTGTTGACCATCGCCGCTTCCCACGCGCCGGTACCGGAGGAGGGAAAGATCACCACCGGTCCCTTGGTCTTGAACACCTTCTTGACCTCGCCCAGCACGCGGAGCGCCAACTGGCCGAATTCGGCGCTGCGGTGGTCCATGACCGCCTGGTCGATCGCCCTCAAGATGCGGTCGGGGACGTTGGTGGGGCCGGGAATCTGGAGGAAATGGCGGCCGGGCTGACGGGGCATGGGCGAGGAGTCCTTTGTTCGATTGTATGCAAAACTTTTCGGGAGGGTGGCATTATGCATACAGCGGCAGGGACAACAACGCCGCGCACGGGTAGTTTTGACCTACCCTGATGGGCTAACCATTTGCAAACGCACATGTTTTTATTGCGCTGCGTCATAGCCGCCGCCTTGGCTTGTGTTTCGGACCGACCGCTTTAGGCTCGCCCACATCCCATGACCACGACCCTTGTCCACCGCCGCGATTTCGGCCCGTCGGCGAAAAATAAATCTCCCTATTCGCCCGGCGATCCGGACCTCGCCCGCCGCCTCAAGGCGCGGATCGCAGGCGAGGTGCTGTTCGATCCCTTCAGCCGCGGGCGTTACGCCACCGACGCCTCGATCTATCAGATCGAGCCGCTCGGCGTGGTGGTGCCGCGCACCGCCGACGACGTCCGGCGCATGCTCGAAGTCGCGCACCATGCCGGCGCGCCGGTGCTGCCGCGCGGCGGCGGCACCTCGCAGTGCGGCCAGACGGTCGGCCGGGCGGTGGTGGTGGACGTCTCCAAGTATCTCGACCGGGTGCTGGCCTTCGATGCGGGCGCCCGCGCCGTCACGGTCGAGCCGGGCATTACCCTCGACCGGCTCAACGCCTTCCTCAAGCCGCACGGGCTCTGGTTCCCGGTCGACATTTCGACCGGCGACCGCGCCACCCTCGGCGGCATGGCCGGCAACAACAGCTGCGGCACCCGCTCGCTTCGCTACGGCACCATGCGCGACAACGTGCGCGCCATCGAGGCGCTGTTGCCGGACGGCCAGGCGGTGCGTTTCGGCGAAATCCCGTGGGACGCGGACTTGGGCCGCCTCCCCGCGCCGCTCGGACCATTGGCCGAAAAGCTGTTCGCCCTGGGCGCGCGCGAGGCGGACGAGGTGGCGGCGCGCTTTCCGGCGCTGATGCGCCGGGTCGGCGGCTACAACATCGACGCCGTGGTGCGCGATGCGCCCGCCTCGGGCACGCTCCGCGGCCACAACCGCGCGGCGGCCAATCTCGCCCATCTGCTGGTCGGTTCGGAAGGAACGCTCGCCTTCACCACCGCCCTCGAGCTCGATCTCGCGCCGCTGCCGCCGCACCGGGCGCTCGGCGTCTGTCACTTTCCGACCTTCTACAAGGCGATGGCATCGGCCCAGCACATCGTCCGGCTCGATCCGTCGGCGGTCGAGTTGGTCGATCGCACCATGATCGATCTCGCGCGCGCGATTCCCATGTTCCGCGCCGCCGTCGACCAGTTCGTGCGGGGCGAGCCCGAAGCGCTGCTGCTGGTCGAATTCGCGGGCGAAGATCGCGACGAGCAACTGCGCGGCCTGAAACGCCTCTCCGAATTGATGGGCGATTTGGGTCTAACCGACTCGGTGATCGAAATCACCGACGCGAAACTGCAGCGCGACGTCTGGGACGTGCGCAAGGCCGGCCTCAACATCATGATGTCGATGAAGGGCGATGGAAAACCGGTCTCGTTCATCGAGGATTGCGCGGTACGGCTCGAAGACCTGGCCGAATACACCGACCGGTTGACCGCGGTCTTCCGCAAGCACGGCACCACCGGGACCTGGTACGCGCACGCCTCGGTCGGCTGCCTGCACGTGCGCCCGGTGCTCAACCTCAAATCCGAGATCGAGGTCAAGAAGATGCGCGCCATCGCCGAGGAGGCGTTCGCGATGGTGCGGGAATACAAGGGCTCGCATTCGGGCGAACACGGCGACGGCCTGGCGCGTTCCGAGTTCCACCAGCCGATGTTCGGGAGCCGCATGGTCGGCGCCTTCGCCGAGGTCAAGGGCGCCTTCGACCCCGAGGGCCGGATGAACCCCGGCAAGGTCGTCGATCCGCCGCGCATGGACGACCGGACTCTGTTCCGCTATCCGCCCGGCTACGCGACGGAAAAGTTCGAGACCGCGCTCGACTGGTCGGAATGGGGCGGCTTCGCCCCGGCGGTCGAGATGTGCAACAACAACGGCGCCTGCCGCAAGCGCGACGGCGGCGTCATGTGCCCGTCCTACCGCGCGACGCTCGACGAGGCGCACGTGACGCGCGGACGGGCCAACGCGCTGCGCCTCGCCCTGTCCGGCCAGCTCGGCCGCGACGCGCTTCTCTCCGACGACATGGCGGAGGCGATGAAGCTCTGCGTCGGCTGCAAGGGCTGCCGGCGCGAATGCCCGACCGGCGTCGACATGGCGCGCATGAAGATCGAGGTCCTGTACCAGCGCGCCCGCCGCCTGGGCGTGCCGCTCAAAGACAAGCTGATCGCGCACCTGCCGCGCTACGCGCCCGTGATGGCGCGGATGCCGTGGCTGATGCGGCTGCGCGACCGGATTCCCGGCCTCGCGGCGCTTTCCGAGCGCGTGTTGGGTTTGAGCGCGCGGCGTTCGCTGCCCAAATTCGCGGCCGATCCGTTCGATCCCAGGCGCGACGCATCGGCCGCGCCCATCGATCCCGCCGCGCGCGAAATCGTGCTGTGGGTCGATACTTTCGACACCTATTTCGAGCCCGAAAACGCGCGCGCCGCCGTTCGCGTGCTGGCGGCGGCGGGCTATCGCGTCCATCTCGCCAAGCCCGACGACGGCGGGCGCCCGCTCTGCTGCGGGCGCACCTATTTGGCCGCCGGCATGGTGGCCGAGGCCCGCGCCGAGGCCGGCCGCCTGCTCGCCCATTTGGTACCGTTCGCCAGGCGGGGCGTGCCGATCGTCGGCCTCGAGCCTTCGTGCCTGCTCGGCCTCCGCGACGAGATCCCTGCCCTCCTGCCCGGCGACGAGGCCAAGGCGCTTGCCGACCGCGCCAAGCTGTTCGAGGAATTCCTCGCCGAGGAAGCCGCCGCCGGGCGGCTGGCGCTGCCGCTGAAGCCTTTGCCCAAGCGCGCGCTTCTGCATCCGCATTGCCACCAGAAATCGTTCGGCGTCGTTTCCGCCGTCGAGCGGGTGTTGCGTCTGGTGCCCGGCCTCAGGGTCGAAACGATCGACGCCGGCTGCTGCGGCATGGCGGGCGCCTTCGGTTTCGGCGCCGATACGTTCGACGTTTCCATGCGCATGGCGCGGGAATCCCTGCTGCCGGCATTGGCGCAAGCCGGGGCGGACGATATTGTCGTCGCCGACGGCACCAGTTGCCGCCACCAGATCGCCGACGCCGCCGGACAAAGCGCCATGCACGTCGCCAGGCTTCTCGAGCAATCCTTGACGGAGAATCGACCATGAACGATCGTGGAGCTCCCGCGCGCGAATCCAGAGGCCGCAATCGCGGGCGACGGCGCGGCGCGCTGCATCGCGTCACCGCCGAACGCCTGCGCGCCATGATCTATTCGGGCGAGTTGGAACCCGGAACGCGCGTCACCGAGATCGCGCTCGCGCGCAAGCTCGGCGTGTCGCGCACGCCGCTGCGCGAAGCCTTCCGCGAACTCACCGCCGAAGGGCTGCTGGAACCGATGCCCCGGCGCGGCGCGCGTATCGCCACCCTTACCGCCGAATCGATCGACGAACTGTTTCCGATCATGGGCGCGCTCGAATCGCTCTCGGGCGAATTGGCGTGCCGCCACATCACCGACGACGAAGTCGCGGATATTCGCGCGCTCCATCGGCAAATGGCCGAACATCACGCGCGCGGCGATCTCGATTCCTATTTCCGCCTCAATCAGCGCATTCACGAAGCGATCATGGCGGCGACGCGCAATCCGACGTTGGCGCGCATCTATTTCGGGCTTGCGGGCCGCGTGCGGCACGCGCGCAAGGCGGCGAACGTGTCGGCCGAGCGCTGGAACGAGGCGATGGAGGAACACCGGCAAATGCTCGCCGCGCTCGAAAGCCGCGACGGGGAAACGCTGGCGTCCGTTCTCCGCCGCCATCTGATCAACAAGCAGGAGGCGCTGAAAGAGTCGGTTCGCCGTTACGACGGCGGGCGGAAACAAAATCTGGCGACGGGCCGGCACAACGCGCGCCCATGACGGCGTTTCTCGACCGGTTGGCGACGGCGGTTTTGGGCGAGCGGCCCGGCGGCCGGATACCGGCCCGCGTCCAGGACATCATTCTCCGCCAGCAGCGCCACGGCGAAATCCTGATCGGCTGGGTGCAGTTCGCCCTCGGCCTCGTGTTCGCGGCGCTGTGGGCGGTCGCGCCCAAGACCGGGCAACTGGCCGAGTTTCAGCCGGTGCCGTGGGCGCTCACCGCCTATCTTGCGTTCACGACCGCGCGACTGGTCGCGGCCCATCGCGGCCGCCTGCCCGACTGGGCGGTGATGGCCTCCATCGTCCTCGACATGGCGTTGCTGATGGGGCTGATCTGGTCGTTTCACATTCAATACATGCAGCCGCCGGCGTTCTACCTGAAGGCACCGACGTTGCTGTACGTCTTCATCTTCATCGCGCTGCGCGCGCTCAGGTTCGAGCCGAAATACGTGATCGTCGCCGGAGTCGTCGCCGCCCTCGGTTGGGCCGGCCTGCTGTGGTATTCGGTGTCGGGCGGCATGCTGATCATGAATCCCGTTACCCGGGATTACGTCGCCTATCTGACCTCGAACAGGATTCTGGTCGGCGGCGAGATCGACAAAATTCTCAGCATCCTGCTGGTCACCGGGATCCTGGCGATCGCGGTCGGGCGCGCCCGCCGCGTGTTGTTGCGGGCGGTCGCCGACAGTGTCGCGGCCCGCGACCTGGCGCGCTTCGTGTCGCCCGAAATCGCCGAGCGCATTGCGTCGGCCGAACGCCCCATCCGCGCGGGCGAGGGCGAGTTGCGCACCGCCACGGTGCTGTTCACGGACATCGAGGGCTTTTCGACCATTTCCGAAAAAGTCTCGCCGCAGACGCTGTCGGCGATGCTCAACGACTATTTCACCGCGCTGTCCGACGTCATCGTCCGCCACGGCGGCGCCATCATCCATTTCCAGGGCGACGCCCTGCTGGTCGGGTTCAATACCGTGGTCGGGGATGCCGATCACGCCGCCAACGCCCTGCGCGCCGCCCTCGGAATCCGGAAAATTTGCGAAACGCGGTCGTTCGGGCCCGGACTCGCGCTCAAGACCCGCTGCGGCATAAATACCGGTCCGATGACCGTCGGCGCGGTCGGCGCGGGCGAGCAACTGGTGTTTACGTGCCATGGCGACGAAGTCAACGTCGCGGCGCGGCTGGAACAGCTCAACAAGCAGCACGGCACCTACGTGCTGGCGTCGCACAGCACCCGGGTGGCGGCGGGCGACCGATTCGCTTATCGCGAAATCGGCGCCATCACCGTGCGCGGGCGCGCGACCCCGACCGTCGTGTACGCGGTCGAGGGCGCGAACGAGACCGGCTGACGCGGCGACCCTTTCTCGCCGCCAGCAAGGCTTCCGCCACTTCGGCGAAGCCGAGCCCGGCGCGCGCGCGGGTGACGAAGGCCGGCCGGGTTTTCAGGCGATCCCCGAAATCGCGAACGTTGGCGACGCCGACCGCGAAGGGGAAGAACCGGAACATGGGTTCGTCGTTGGGCGAATCGCCGACATAGACGACGGTGTCCCGGACCCTTTCCAGGTCGGCCGCGAACCGTTCACGGAACAAAATGCGGGCCATGGTCAGCTTGTCGTAATCGCCGAACCAGGCGTTGACGTGGATCGAGCTGACCTTCGCGTGCGCGCCGGCCGCCGTCATCGTTCGGACGATTCGGTCGACGGTGGTTTGCGGAAGGCGGGGCACGTCCTCGCAGTAATCGATGGCGAGGTCGGCGTCGCGATACGCCTGGTCGGAGGCCAGCGCCGCGCCCGGCACCCGGGCGAGGATGTCGCGGCCGAGGTCCTCGAGCCGGCGGCGGTTGGCGGCGCGCGCCGCGGCGTCGAGGAAAAAGCGCCGCTGCAACGTTTTCCGCTCGCGGTCGTAGCGGAAATAAAAGGCGCCGTTTTCGCCGATCACCGCCGCCACCGGCCACATGCGCGCGATGTGGTCGCACCAGCCCGCCGGCCGGCCGGTGACCGGAACGACGTCGATCCCGGCGGCCGTCAGCCGCTCGATCGCCGCCAGCGCCGCCGAGGACACCAAGCCGTCGCTGGTGATGGTGTCGTCGATGTCGGCCATCACCCGCGTCACGCGGCGGCGATCGGCGGCGGGAAATTCGGCGAGGGGACGCATGACGGAAACTCCGGATATTCCCGGGTAGCATAAACGAAACGCGCCGCGCCTTGATAGAGGCGCGGCGCGGACAGTTCGCTTTGTGGATGTCAGACGACTTTTTTCAGTTCGACCAGGAAGTCGTCGATGCTCTTGCCGAGGCCTTCGGATTGCTTGGAAAGTTCGGAGGCCGCCTCCAGCACCTGAGCGGCCGCCTGACCGGTTTCGTCGGCGGCCTTGGTGACCTCGACCACGTTGGTCGCGACCTCGCTGGTGCCCTTGGAGGCCTGCTCGACGTTGCGGGCGATTTCCTGGGTCGCGGCGCCCTGCTCCTCGACCGCCGCGGCGATGGCCGACGAGGTTTGGTTGATCTCGCCGATGATCCGGCTGATCTCGCCGATGGCGGCGACCGCGTCCTTGGTCGAGGATTGAATGCCCCCGATCTGGGTGCCGATTTCCTCGGTCGCCTTGGCGGTCTGGTTGGCGAGGTTCTTCACTTCCGCCGCCACCACCGCGAAGCCCTTGCCGGCGTCGCCGGCGCGGGCCGCCTCGATGGTCGCGTTGAGCGCGAGCAGGTTGGTCTGGTCGGCGATCGAGGTGATCAATTCCACCACCTCGCCGATCTTCTGCGACGCCGACGCCAGCCCTTGAATGCGGGCATCGGCGTTCTTGGCGGTTTCAACCGCGGTCGCCGCGATCTTGCTCGATTGGCTGACCTGACGGCTGATCTCGGAAATGGAAGCGGAAAGCTCCTCCGCCGCCGCCGCGACCGTCTGCACGTTGGTCGAGGCCTCCTCGGACGCCGCCGAAACCGCGGTCGAACGCTCGCTGGTGTTCTTGGCGATGGTTTCCATCGATTCGGCGGTGGATTGCAGCTCGGTCGCGGCGGCCGCGACCGTGCCGATCACCGATTTGACGTTGGTCTCGAAGGCCTGGGTGACCTTGCCGAAATCCTTGACCTTCTTCTCGATGGCGCCGGCGGCGGCGTTGACCGCCCGGCTGGCGTTGAGGAACGCGCCGGTCATGCCGGTTTCGAGAATGCGGCGGAAATACTTGTTTTCGGCGACGTAGCCCAGCGACGCCGCCGATTCGCGCACGTAGGCGTCGGCGCGGTCGACCGCGTCGTTGAGGGCGTGCATCATTTCGCCGAGGTCGCCTTTTTCGGTGACGTTGACCACGCGCGATTCAAAATCGCCGCGGTCGATGGCCTTGCACACCGCGGTCATTTGGACGACGGCCGCGCTGACCTTGCGCGACATGAACACGACACCGACGGCCAGGGCCAAAGTGATGACCATCAGCGTCATGAGCAAAATCGCCCGTTCGCCCAATACGATTTCATCGATTAAGGCGACCAGCGCCATGACGGCCGTAGCGACGGCCATCATGTTGGTTTTAGAGAGAGAGGATAAATTCGTCATAGGCGACCTTCTTTTCCTGGAGCAGGTTGACGAGCGTGTTGTAGGCGGACTGCATCCCCTCCTTGCGGTTGGCGTGCCGTTCCTCTTCCTGCAGGAGACTGCGGTAGAGCGGGATGATGGTCTGGTCGAGGATGCGCCGGTCGGGCACGCGGCGGTTGGAGTGGTAGCCGACGATGTTGCCCGACGAATCCCGGCTCGGCGTCACGTGCGCCAAGACCCAGTAATGGTCGCCGTTCTTGGAGCGGTTGACCACGTAAGCGAAAATTTCCTTGCCGTTCTGGATCGTGTCCCACAGCAGCTTGAAGACGCAGCGCGGCATGGTGGGATTGCGAATGACGCTGTGCGGCGCGCCGATGGCTTCCTTCTCGGTCATGTCGGCGAGCCGCAGGAACACGCGGTTGGCGTAGGTGATCTTGCCCTTGAGATCGGTCTTGCTGACGATGACCTCGTCGTTGGCGAACGTGCGCTCCCGTCCGGAGAGCGGTCGTGATTCTTCCGACATCCTGTTTCTCCTCAAAACCTGGCGGTCGTTTGGGTGGCGTTCCGAAACCCGGAAACGGGTTCGTCGCCGGTCGGTCGGATCGCGAAACGAACCCAAAAGTCCTATCCACAAAAACATTGGTAATTAGGGCGATTCGTAACCATGTGCTAGGAGGAAAGGCGCATGGTTATAGGGGGTTCGAGGGTTTTCGGGTGTGCGGCCAACTTTGAGCGGGGCCGCAAGTGCGTTTTCTGCGGGTCGTTCAA
>Ga0194120_10001298_pt1 | contig 46157 bp, 34 predicted proteins | sample TA2MahCa65mmetaG_FD_148642 | JGI IMG/M metagenome (GOLD analysis project Ga0194120, IMG submission 148642) | Freshwater microbial communities from Lake Tanganyika, Tanzania - TA2015019 Mahale Deep Cast 65m | ecosystem: Environmental > Aquatic > Freshwater > Lake | place: Tanzania: Lake... | reverse complement strand
CTCCGCGCCCGCCGCCGGCTCCGCGCCCGCCGCCGGCTCCGCGCCCGCCGCCGGCTCCGCGCCCGCCGCCGGCTCGCCACTCGACTCGCCAGCCTCCGAACCGCTCGCGTTGTCGACCATCGTATCGAGCTGGCTGACGAGCGCGCCGCCGGGCGCGTTGAGCTGGGAAGCGAGCCGAGCGCCCGGAGCGAGGATCTGGCCGACGAGGATCGACAACTGTCCCGCGCGGCTGGGCCACTTGCTGATCTGCTCGACCCGCTCTGGCGTTAACCGTTCGCCATCCATCACGCCGCCTCGGGCGGCGAGCTTGTCGTACTTTCCGCCTTTGAGCACCTTGGTGATCGTCTTGGACAACGCAATGAAATCCTCGCCGCCCCAAACAAGGGCGACCGGACCGTTCGCGCCCTCGAACGCGGGAGCCAACCGGGTTCCCGCCGCGGCGCGGCCCGCGAGGCTCGTCTTGACCACCATCAGGCGGACGTCCTTTTCGCGGAGCTCCTTGCGGAGCCGGTAGGTGGCCGCCGAATCGAGGCCGATCACGTCGACCAGCAAGGCGTCCTCGACGCCCTCCAGGCGCCGCGCGAGATCACGGGTAATCAGGTCTTTGACGTGACGGCTCATGATGGTTCACCCGCACGCGATGCGTGCGATTTTCGACAGGAAGGTTCTGTGAGGCGGTTCGACGAACTCGTTCGGCTACGCGGCGACGAGGATTCCCGGTCCCATGGTCGTGCAGACCGAGACGCCCCGCACGTAGGTTCCGCGGACGGCCTGGGGCTTGATGGCGTTGAGGTGATCGAGGAATGCCCGAATATTGTCACACAGTTTCGCGGGTTCGAAACTGACCTTGCCGACAACGGCGTGGACATTGCCGCCGGAATCGTTGCGGAATTCGACCTTGCCCGCCTTGTATTCCCGGACCACCCGTCCGACATCGGGCGTCACCGTACCGGCGCGGGGCGACGGCATGAGGCCTCGGGGGCCGAGCACTCGGCCGAGCGGTCCGACGAGGCCCATCATGTCGGGAGCCGCGATGCAGGCATCGAAGTCGGTCCAGCCCTCCTTGATCCGAGCCGCCAGATCCTCCTGGCCGACGACGTCGGCGCCCGCCGCCTTCGCGGCCTCCGCCAAATCCCCTTTCGCGAAAACAACCACGCGCTGCGTCCGGCCGATCCCGTGGGGCAGGACCACGCTGCCGCGGACCAATTGGTCGGCCTGCTTGGGATCGATTCCAAGCCGCATGTGGATCTCGACCGACTGATCGAATTTGGTGTTTCCGAATTGCTTCAGCACGGTCACGGCCTGTTCGATGTCGACCGCCTGAGCGGGGACCTTCGCCGCGAGCGTCTTATATCGGCGTGAATGCCTGGCCATGAATCAGCCCTCCACCGTGATGCCCATGCTGCGCGCCGTTCCCTCGATCATGCGCCGGGCATGATCGAGATCGCGCGCGTTCAAGTCCGCCATCTTCTTGCGGCAAATGTCCTCGACCTGAGCCCGGGTCACCGTTCCGACCTTTTCCTTGTTCGGAACGCCGGCCCCTTTCGCGATCCCCGCCGCCTGTTTGAGCAGCGACGCCGCGGGAGGGCTCTTGGTCACAAAGTCGAACGATCGATCGCTGTAGACGCTCACGATCACCGGGATCGGCGTTCCGTTGTAATCCCGCGTCCGTTCGTTGAACTGTTGCACGAATTGGCCGAGATTGATGCCGAACCGTCCGAGCGACGTTCCGACGGGAGGCGCCGGCGTCGCTTGGCCGCCGGGCACCTGGAACTTCGCCTGTCCCACCATTTGCTTCGCCATATCCAGTATCCGTCCAACCGCGTATGGGTCTTGGTTCTAGTCCTTAAGGTTGCCGTACTGACGTTTCCGCACCTGTTCCCGACCGTTCGTCCGTCCTCGCCACATGCCGCCCTCGCCGCATGCCGTCCGCGCCGCATGCCGCCCTCGCCGCGAGGGGCCTCACACCCGCTCCATCTGCCAGTGCTGCAATTCCACGGGGGTCGAGCGACCGAAGATGTTGATCATCACCGTCACGCGTCCGTTCGTGGCGTCGATCGAGTGGACATCCCCCTCGAAATTCTGGAAGTAGCCTTCCTTGACGCGAACGCGATCGCTCACGTTGAAGGGGATCGCGATGCGCACGTCCTCGGTCGCCTCGCCCGAAACATCCTTCGTCTTGATCAAACGCCGGACCTCGTTCGGATCCATGCGGGTCGGCTTTCCCGCCGACCCCGTGAAATCGCCGATGCCGGGCGTCTCGCGGACGAGGAACCACGAGTCGTCGTTGAGCGCCATATGGACCATGAGGTAGCCCGGAAAGAGCTTCCGTTTGACCGTGCGCTTCTTGCCGCTCTTGGTGAACTCGACCACATCCTCGGTGGGAATGATCATCTCGCCGAAATACCGTTCGAGCCCGTCCCGCGCGACGCGCCGATGCAACGCCTCGCGGATCGAATCCTCGCGGTTGACCTGAACTTTCAGGATATACCAGTGGAATTCAAGTTCCTCGCCGGTCGGTTCGGACGAAACCTCCTCGATCGGCTCGGCATGCCCAACGAATTCGTCGGTCAGATCGCTCAGATCGACGCCACCGCCATCGGCATCGGCCGACCCTTCGGCTTCGCCGTCAAGATCGGCGCCCTTGTCCGATTCGAACGGGCCGCCTTCGCCGACGTCGGATCGCGGATGGCTGACGGACGCCGGATCACGCGCGACGCCCTCCGGCGCGACGTTCGCCTCGGAAACCGCATCCGAACCCGCGGAACGATTTTCGATCGAGTCGCTGCTCACGGTTCCCTCCCCAGCAAACCAAGGATTTGGAACAGGAGCATCCACACCTGGTCAAACCCCCACAGGATCACCGCCAGGAAAAAAATCACGAAGATCACGACGATCGAACTTCGGATCAACTCGGCCTGCGTCGGCCACGACACCTTGTTCATCTCGGCCTGCACGGCGATCAGGAAGTCGGCGAATCGGGGCAGATTGACGATGCGATAACTGATCCAAGCGCAGCAGGCGAAGATCAGCAACGGAACGCCATAGCGAACGGCCGCCGGTTGCTCGACCAGGCGCGCCATGAGCTGCGCGCAGCCGAACAGGCAGGCGCCCGCCAGCGCCGCCCAGGTCACTTGGCGCGTCACGCGGCCTTGCGACCGCTTGTACAGGCCAACCTGAAACAATTCCTGAAAAAACGCGCCCATAGCCGAATCGCATTCCCCTCTCGATCAACGGGCCACCGCGATTCCGCGGGCCCGGCGTCCGGTGCCCGGGGACAGGGACTCCGGCCCGCGCACTGGATCAGCAGGGGTGGCGGGGATCGAACTCGCAACCCCCGGTTTTGGAGACCGGTGCTCTGCCAATTGAGCTACACCCCTAATACCCGCGGCACGTTCAAAACGCGAGCCTATCGATCGACGGCCGAGCCGGGGACCGCATGCCGACCGAATGCCATGATCCAACAAAGGGCCCCGCAGCCGGGGAAGCCGACCGCGGGGACTCGCCACCCGATCTCACTCGATGATCTTCGTGACCACACCCGATCCAACCGTCTTGCCGCCCTCGCGGATCGCGAACCGGACGCCGTCGTCCATGGCGATCGGCTTGATCAGCTCGACCGTCACGCGCACATTGTCGCCCGGCATGCACATTTCGGCCTCGACTAGATTGGCGGAGCCGGTGACGTCGGTCGTACGGAAGTAGAACTGCGGCCGATATCCGCTGAAGAACGGCGTATGGCGGCCTCCCTCGTCCTTCGACAAGCAATAGACTTCCGCCTCGAATTTCGTATGCGGCTTGACCGAACCCGGCTTTGCCAGGACCTGGCCGCGTTCAAGTTCCTCGCGTTTGATACCGCGGAGGAGGCAACCGACGTTATCGCCGGCCCGACCTTCGTCGAGCATTTTGCGGAACATTTCGACGCCCGTGCAAACCGTCTTGCGCGGCGCTTCGGACAATCCGACGATTTCGACTTCCTCGCCGACCTTGACCCGCCCCCGCTCGATGCGGCCGGTCGCGACCGTTCCGCGCCCTTCGATCGAGAACACGTCCTCGATCGCCATGAGGAACGGCTTGTCCTCCTCGCGCGGCGGTTGGGGGATAAAGCTGTCGACCGTATCCAGCAGGGCCTCGATGCACTTCCGCGCTTCGACATCGTCCGGTTTCTGATACGCCGGAAGAGCCGAACCGCGGGTGATCGGAGTCTCTTCCCCGGGAAAATCGTATTTGCTCAACAGTTCGCGGATTTCCATTTCCACGAGGTCGAGCAGTTCGGGATCATCGACGAGGTCGCACTTGTTCAGGAACACGACGACCGCCGGAACGTCGACCTGCCGCGCGAGCAGGACGTGTTCCTTCGTCTGCGGCATCGGCCCGTCGGCCGCCGACACGACGAGGATCGCGCCGTCCATCTGGGCGGCGCCGGTGATCATGTTCTTGATGAAGTCGGCATGTCCCGGGCAGTCGATGTGCGCGTAGTGCCGATTCGCGGTCTCGTACTCGACGTGCGCCACGGCGATGGTCACCGTCTTCGTCTCGTCGCGGACCGTACCGCCCTTGGCGATTTCGGCGTAACTCCGGAACTTGGCCATTCCTTTCGCGGCTTGCACGGCGAGAATCGCACCCGTGAGGGTCGTCTTGCCGTGATCGATGTGACCAATGGTCCCCACATTGATGTGGGGCTTCTTACGTTCGAATACCTCCTTCGCCATGTCGTCTCAACTCGCCTTCTCGATGACTCGATCTGAAAAAACCCGTAACAATACGGTCCAACGTTTATTTCGACGGGCCGCGCGGCGGGCACCCGACTCGGACGACGCCTCCCCGACAGGACTCGCCATCCGCGACATCGTCAAGCTCGCTCGCCCATCCCACTCCCGTCGACCCAAGGGCCGTCCATCCCGCCCGCACCCACTCGCGGCACCACGCGGGTGGCACGGAGGAGCTGCTGACGGGACTTGAACCCGTGACCTCGTCCTTACCAAGGACGCGCTCTACCGACTGAGCTACAGCAGCCTTTCGCAAGCCGCAGAGCGGGTGAAGGGAATCGAACCCTCGTCTTCAGCTTGGAAGGCTGTGGCTCTACCATTGAGCTACACCCGCGTCGCAACACAAGGTGACGTATTCACCACCGGGTTGACAATGGGGGGTGCAGGATTCGAACCTGCGAAGGCATTGCCATCAGATTTACAGTCTGACCCCTTTGACCGCTCGGGAAACCCCCCGCGCCCCGGTTGCCATCCGCTTCGCAACCCGAAACCGAGCCCAGCCAACAAACCGGAACAACACAAACGCAACAATACAAGACGGTCCGCATCCGCGCACATGGAGCCAGCGGAGGGACTTGAACCCACAACCTGCTGATTACAAATCAGCTGCTCTGCCAATTGAGCTACGCTGGCCAATGGATTTGGCCGATACCTCCGCCGCCAAAACCAGCTAATATACCGAAGGCCCACCGCGATGCAAGACGAAATCGCGGCCGGCTCGGCGATCCCGACCGGCCCGGCGGCCCGGTGGCCGAACGGCCAAAGTGCCCCGGCGGCGGCCAAAAACGTCTGATTTCAGAATCCGGCCGACCTGCCGCTCGGGTTCATCGCGCTGTTCGGCGATTGGAACTCGAATCGTCGTGCCCGTGCCCGTGCACGGGCACGAGTACGAGCACGAGTACGAGCACGAGTACGAGCACGAGCACGGGCACGGGCACGGGCACGGGCACGGGCACGGGCACGGGCACGAAGGCCCCCGCTCGAAATTATCGGCCAACGGCCCTTGTGTCGAGACACCGCCCGCCGGCCGGCGGTTCGCTCTCGTTCACTCGCGGGAGCCGGAGAGCGTTTCCTGACGGAATCGGTCCATCAATTCGCGGGTGTGCGGGCCGGGAACCCCCTCGCCGATCGTGCGATTGTCCACCTTGACGACTGGTATCACCTCGGCCGCCGTTCCCGTCAAAAAACACTCGTCGGCAATATAGACGTCGTGTTTGGTGAGCGGAATTTCGAGGACCGTCCAGTCCACCTCACGCGCAAGGTCGATCACGACCTGGCGCGTGATTCCGTCCAGGATGCCCGCGTCGATGGGGGGCGTCAGCAACCTGCCGCGCGACACCAGAAAAATGTTGTCCCCCGTGCATTCGGCGACTTCGCCCTTGCTGTTGAGCATGAGCGCTTCGACGCAACCCGCTTTGAGCCCTTCGATCTTGGCCAGGATGTTGTTCAGATAGTTGAGTGATTTGATGCGGGGGCTCAGCGCGGCGGAGTGGTTCCGGATCGTGCTGACCGTGACGATTTCGAGCCCCTTGTCGTAGAACTCGGCCGGGTAAAGCGAGATCCGATCGGCGATGATGATCACCTGGGGATGGCCGCATCGGTTTGGATCGAGCCCGAGCGTACCCGAGCCTCGGGTCACGACGAGTCGGATGTAGGCGTCTTGGATCTGATTGGCTCGGAGCGTTTCATAGACAGCGTCCGCCATCGCCTCGATCGTCATCGGTATTTCGAGGCAGATCGCCTTGGCCGACTCGTAGAGCCGCCGCAGGTGTGATTCGAGGCGGAAGACGGTGCCCCGGTAACTGCGTATTCCCTCGAACACGCCGTCGCCGTACAGCAAGCCGTGATCGAACACGCTGATCCGCGCGTCGTCCTTATCGACGAGTTTCCCGGCGATGTGGACCTTCAGTGCCATGGGAGCGGTTGGGGCCTCGAGGGCTCCTCCTTCGCACGCCGCCTCCGTTACGCCGCTTCCATCTTTCCTTCGACCAAGCGCACCGCCCGGTCGGCCTGTTCGGCGATCGAAAGGTCGTGGGTCACCATGACTATAGTGAGCCCGCGCCGGCGGTTCAAGGTCCGCAGGATGCCGAGGATTTCCTGCCCGTTGGTCCGATCGAGATTGCCTGTCGGCTCATCGGCGAGCAGCAGTCGGGGTTCGGCGATCAGCGCGCGGGCGATGGCCGTTCGCTGCATTTCACCGCCGGAAAGCTCCTTTGGCCGGTGCGTTCGCCGGTGCGTGAGGCCGACGAGGTCGAGCAATTCGGCGGCTCGTTCCCGGAATGGCCGACGGTTCCAGAGGTAGGCGAGCGCGCCGTGTCCGATCATGAGCGGCGCGAGCACGTTTTCGAGCGTCGTGAATTCGGGGAGCAGGTGGTAGAACTGGAAGACCATGCCGAAATGCCGATTGCGCAGGAGATCGCGCGAGACGGCGGGGAGCGAATCGATGCGGTTTCCGTCGAACAGGATCTGCCCCGCGTCGGGCGCGTCGAGCGTTCCGAGCAAATGCAGCAACGTGCTCTTGCCCGAACCGCTCTGCCCCACGATGGCGAGGAATTCGCCCGGGCGCACGTCGACGTCCACTCCCCGCAGCACGGGGATCGAGTGCCGGCCCTTGCGATAGGACTTGGAGAGCCTGCGTGCGGCGAGCAGGGGAGGGGCCGGGGGCGCGTCGTGCGGTCCATCGACGCGCCGCGGCGCGAACCGCGCCGCGCTCGACGACTCGATCGATCCGCGGGTCACCACCGAATTCGACTCACTCATAACGCAACGCCTCCACCGGATGCAGGCGAGCCGCGCGGATGGCCGGCAGGACGCTCGCCACGACGGCGATCATCGTCGCGCCCGCCGCGACCAGAATGACCGTCCACGGTTCGACAACCGCCGGAATTTCCTGGAAGTAGTAGACCGTCGGATCGAAGACCTCGCGGCCCGTCACCGTCTCCAAGAGATCGGCCACCTCGTTGATGTACGCCACGAAAACCAGCCCCAACACGGCGCCCGCCCCCGATCCGACCATTCCAAGCGAGAGCCCGTAGCCCAGAAAGATGCTCATCACACCCATGCTCGGCGCGCCAAGCGACTTCAGGATGCCGATGTCGCGGGTCTTCTCCACGACGATCATGAAGAACGTCGCGAGGATCCCGAAACCGGCGACCGCGATGATCAGGAAGAGGAGGATGTTGAGGATCGTTGTTTCGAGCTGCACGGCGGCGAGCAGGGGGCCCTGCAGGTCGCGCCACGTGTCGACGCGGAAATAGGGAAACGCGTTGGGCGGGAACCGAGACCGCAACCGGTCGCGGACCGCGTCGAGATCCGCGCCGGGTTGCACCTTGATCTGGATCGCCGTCACGGCCGCCGAGCCCGTCGCCGGATCGACCATGCCTCGGAGATCCTGCATCGCCCAGAGCGGGACGAACGCGAAACTGTAGTCGTATTCGCTCATCTTGCTCTCGTAGAAATCCACGACCGTGAAGTCGGCCGTCTCGGCCTTCGGAGGATTCGCCGCGGATGGAAACGTGACTTGGACATCATCGCCCGGCCGGAGGTAATGGAAGTCGCGGACCGTCCCGTCCGCGTCCCGATGCCGGCGCGACGCGACCGCGATCCCTAGGATCAGCCCGTGATGCTGCTCCTTGGCCGGATCGAATCGGCGCTCTTCCTTGGAAAACTGGCTCGCGGTGGGATCGACGGGGACCGACGGCGCCGAAGCCGCCGCGCCGGACGCCTCCGAAGGCCGAACGGACCGCGACGCGCCCGAGTCGGCGGCGCGGGACTCCATCGACGCGTGCAGCGCGGCGCGCATGCGCCGGTATTGCCAGCCGGAAAGCGGAAACCCAGGGCGGTCCGGCGCATAGCCGTTCTCGCGCAGATCGAACGCGAGCCTCAGCCGGTTCTCCGGATGCAGGAGGTACTTGCCGAAATCGCTCACCGTCGCATACGTCGCCTCGTCGACGCCGATCAGGTTGATCTGACGCGTGAAGTACTGGCCCTGCACCTCGAAGTTCAACATGGCCGGAATGTGGACCGTCGCCGTCATGCCGGCCAAGTCCCCGCCGACGACCTTCCGTACCTCGTCCATGTACCGCTCGGCGTTCGGAAACCCGCCGATCAGATCGGGCCCCTCGATGACGATATCGGAGAGGATTCCGTTGAGACGCTTTTGCATCTCGATCGAGAACCCGGACATGACGCTGTTGACGATGATCAGCGTGGCGACACCCAGCGTCACGCTGACGATCGAGGCAAGCGCGATATAGCGCGTGCGGAGATAACGCCACGCGATCAACAATTTGTACATCGCCAGTCCTTTGGCTTGGGTCGCGATCGGTCGATTCGCCGTCGACGCCTTCCGTGATGCGTCAGTCCATGATGTCGATTCCTCGATTCCCGGTCGTCGTTGTCCGCCCGCAATCCCCGCGCGGCTCCCCTCGTACCTCGGCCGCGCCTACGCCTGCGACTCCGGGCGCAACAGGGGAAAGAGGATCACGTCCCGTATCGACGGGGAATTCGTGAGGATCATGACGAGCCGATCGATGCCGATCCCCAGACCTCCCGCCGGAGGCATGCCGTTCCGCAACGCTCGGATGAAGTCGTGGTCCATCTTCGCCATCGAGTCCTCCTCCGACTGCCCGGCGAGCTGCGTTCGGAACAGATTCTCCTGCAGGTCGGGATCGTTGAGTTCGGTGTAGGCGTTCGCGACCTCCATGCCATCGACGAACAGCTCGAACCGCTCGGCGATCTCCGGATGACCCGCCTTGCGCTTGGTGAGCGGACAGATGCTCGCCGGATAGTCCATCACGAAAACGGGGCCCTTCAACCCGTCCTCGACAAACGCCTCGAACACGTCGCTCTTCACCACGTCCGGGTGCTTGCCGTCCACCGCCAACCCCTGATCCCGCGCGTAGGCCACGATCGCGTCGGGATCCGCCGGATCGACGTTCGTATGCTCCCCGAACAGGTCGTCGTACGTCTTGCGCGCGAACGGCGGCTGGAAATCGATCGTCGTCCGGCCCCACGGCAACCGGAGTTCGGCTCCGATCGCGCGGATCGCATCCACGATGATCTGCTCCGTCAGATCCATCATCGACCGGTAATCGCCGAAGGCCTGATAGACTTCGAGCATCGTGAATTCGGGATTGTGTTTCGGGCTGATCCCCTCGTTCCGATAGACGCGCCCGAGTTCATACACGCGCTCCATGCCGCCGACGAGCAGCCGTTTCAGGTGGAGCTCGAGCGCGATCCGCATGTAAAGATCGAGACCCAGCGCATTGTGGTGGGTCGTGAACGGCCGAGCGGCCGCTCCGCCCGCGATCGTGTGCAGCGTGGGACCCTCGATCTCGCAAAAATCGTGGGAATCGAGCGTTCGGCGAATCGACTTCACGATCCGCGTTCGACGGAGAAACGTGTCGAGAACGCCCGGCGTATGGAGGATGTCGACGTAGCGCCGGCGCTGGCGCATTTCGACATCGACCAGCCCGTGGTGTTTTTCGGGAGGAGGTTCGATCGCCTTGCACAGGAACGTCAACCGCTCGGCGAACACCGTCAACTCCCCGGTATTCGTTCTTCCCAACCGCCCGTCGATCCCGACGAGATCGCCGAGATCCAGGCACTGCGCGACCTTCCAACTCGCCTCACCGACCTGTTTCTGGCCGATGAAGATCTGGATGTCGCCCGTCCAGTCGCGCAGATTCAGGAAGATCAATTTCCCGGTGGGCCGCTGTAACAGGATGCGGCCCGCGACGCGCACTTGCGGACCCGTTTCCTCGCCCGGCCCGTGCTCCGCTTTCCACGCGCGATAGTCGATGGGCCCTTCGCCTTCGAGCGTCGGCAGGTCGAGCTCGGTTCCGTCCGCACGGCGAAACCGCACCTCGTTCGCGCGGTCGCGCGCGTCGCCGATCCATTGCCGGTCATCCCATCGATGGCCCCACGGATCGACGCCGAGCTCGACGAGTTTTCGGAGATTCCCACGGCGAGCCGCTTCATGAATGCCCACGTCGCGAACGGCCGGAGTCCCGCCCGTGTTTCCACCCGTGTTTCCGTGGTCGCCCTCCGACACGCCCATGACGCCCGATCCCCGCTGGGAACCCCGATTGATTTGGCCCGGCACCCCTCCGCACGCACCCCTCCGCACGCGCATTCCACCTCGAATACAAGCGCCGGTTACCGTTCATGGCTCGCCCAACGGCGACTTGGGACCTGGGTGGTAATCTGGGGGTTTTGTCCCGGAAACGGCCGCATTGTATTGAATCGCCGCAAGGGGTCAATGTCAGTTCGCAGTGACGAGAAATCGCCCTTCGTGCACGCGGAATCGCCTGCTACAATCCCGCCCCGGTGACACGAGGGACGTGTCGCCGACCGGAGATCGTCGGTCGATCTGGGCGCCATGTCGCGCCGCGCGGCCGGAGAGATCGGCAACCGATCGGGATCCTCGATTGCGACCCGTACCACGTGAGACCGCCATGGAAGCGCGCACCGTCCGAGTATTCCCCTTTCACCCGATGCGTGTCGGCCGCACTGGAATACTCGCCTCGCTGTTCGCCATCGGTCTGATCCATCTTGGAAACGCGCGAACGGCGGCGGGCCAGTCGCGGCCATCGGGCGGCGCGGCGCCGCATGCGGACGACGGTTCCTCCGAAACGCAGGGCCCCGGGCGCCAATCGGCGTCCGGAACTCGTCCGCTACGAGCCGGTTCGAGCCAATCCGAGGCGTCGCATGGCGGACCCGCATCCGGCAACGAGTCGCATCGCGCCATGCCGCTCAAACCCGAATGGGCCGATCTGCCTCCGGCCCACGAACAGTACTTGAACGACATCCTGAAGTACTGGGAGCACAGTTCGAGCAAGATCGAGCGTTACCAATGCACATTCACGCGCTGGGTCTACGACCTGCCGACGGATGCTGCGGGCCGACCGGCGTCCGACAGGGGCGGTCGCGAAGCGGCTCGGCAGATTTCCCAAGGTCTGATCAAATACATGGCGCCCGACAAGGCCATGTACCAGGCTCGCAAGGTCTGGAACTTCGATGCGACCAAGAAGGACTACGTGGACGTGCCGGTCGAACGGCACGGAGATCACTGGATCTGCGACGGCGAGTGGATCTACGAGTTCGACTATCCCCAGTCGACGCTGCGCAAGATCCAACTGCCTCCTGATGCGCGGGGCGAAGCGATCTCGAAAGGCCCGCTTCCGTTCCTGTTCCGGGCGAAAGGGGATGAGATTCGAGCTCGATTCTGGATGCGGGTCGACACGCCGCCGGACGTGAAAGGCGAGTACCATCTCGAGGCCGCGCCGCGCACACAGGAGGACGCGGCCATGTTCCGCGTCGCGCGGATCGTGATCGCCGAGACCGACTATTTGCCGAAGGCCATTGTCCTCGTGCCCCGAACAAACGACGGCCGATCGTCGCAGCGCGAGGTCTTCGTGTTCGAGAACCGCGAGATCAATTGGACGTTCAAGGACCTGCTCAATGGTCTCAACCTTTGGCAGCGCGATTTCTATGAACCGTCCGTTCCGAAGGGTTGGAAGCTGATCGAACAGCCGTATCGCGGCGGCCATGAAGTGGGCGCCCCGGGCGTGACGGCCGAACGACCCGCTCCGGGCGCCTCGCGGCGCTAGGACCGCCGACTCTGCACTACCGCGCCGCGCCCTCCACGCTTTTCCCACCGCCTCTCGATCGGCCGATCGGGACCGGCTATGATGGCCGACGGATGGGCGCCCGCGCCGGGGCCTCACCCCGGTCGTGTCGCTCGGTGTCCTCGTTGAATCGCCCCTTCGCGTCGGGGCGGGGAGCACGGTACATGGTTATGAAGAATGTGCGGTTCGCGCTGGCATTCGTGATCGTCGGATCGATCGCATGCGTCGCCCTGGACCGCGGCGTGGCGTTCGCGGCCGACACGAAGTCGAACAACACCGCCTTGGAACGGCTCACGACCGACGTCCAGTTCCTCGCCTCGGACGAACTCGAAGGTCGCGGCCCCGGAACGGCCGGGCTTGTCAAAGCGCGGGACTATGTGCGGGACGAGTTCCAACGGTTGGGGCTCAAGGGCGGTGCCGCCGACGGCTCGTATTTCCAGCCGTTCGAAATCTCGCTTGGCGAAAGCGCCGTGTCCGAGAAATCGCGGCTCGTGCTGAACGGACCCGACGGCAAGTGCCTGACGCTGGAAATCGAGAAGGCGTATCGGCCGTTCTTCAGCGGCGGAACGGCGACGGTCAACGCGCCGGTCGTCTTCGTCGGATACGGCATCACGGCGCCCGACCTTGGATACGACGACTACCGCGACCTCGATGTCGAAGGCAAGGTCGTGCTGCTCATCCGGCGCGAACCCCAGCAGGACAATGAATCGAGCAAGTTCGACGGTCGGCGCGTCACAATGCACTCGTACGTCATTTCGAAACTCAAGGCCGCCTTCGATCACAAGGCGGCCGCCGTGCTGATGGTGAACGATCCGTTCAGCGTGAAATCGGGCGGCGACGCGCTCATGCCCGCCCAAGGCGCCGGCCTTCGCAACGCCAACATGCCGTTCGGACATATCCGGCTCGACGTCGCCGATCAGTTGCTCGCCGCCGCGCCGCTGACCGCGGGCGACGCCAAGCTGTCGAGCATCGCGGAGGTGGAATCGCACATCGACGCGCGGTTCGCGCCCGTCTCGCAACCGCTCGAAGGATGGACGGCCGACATCGAGTTCGCGTTCGACCGCAAGGACGTGCAACTCGAAAACGTCGTCGGAGTCCTCGAAGGCGAAGGGCCGCTCGCCAACGAGACGCTGGTGATCGGGGCCCACTACGATCACTTGGGCTACGGCGGATTCGGATCGCGTAAGGCGGGTTCCACCGAGATCCACAACGGCGCGGACGACAACGCCTCGGGCACGGCGGCCATGCTGGAACTGGCCCGCAATTTCGCCGGCCGCGCAACCAAACCGGCGCGCCGCATCGTCTTCATCGGGTTCAGCGCCGAGGAACGGGGCCTGCTGGGGAGCAATCACTACGTCAACCACCCGCTTTTCCCGCTCGAAGACACCGTCGCCATGCTCAATTTCGACATGATCGGCAACCTGCGCGAGAACCGGCTCGAGCTGCACGGCACGTCGAGCGGCAAGGAGTTCGATTCGATCGCGGACGAGGTCGCCAAGCAGGTGTCGGTCGAAATCAAGAAGACCGGCGCGGTCATGGCGGCGAGCGATCATTTCGGCTTCTATCAGAAAAAAGTCCCCGTGACGTTCTTCTTCACGGGACTCACCGACCTGTATCACACGCCCGAGGACGACGTCGCGACGCTCAACCTCGCGGGCATCGAGACGGTCGTGCGGTACACGTCGGAATTCGCGTGGCTTGTCGCGAACCGGGAAGCGCGGATCGAATTCGCCGAAGCGCCCGCGGGCCGGAGGCCGAATATCCCCGGACGCGGACTCGGGTCGATCGGCGTCACCCCCGATTACTCGGCGAACGACGGCGGCGTCAAGCTGAGCGCGGTCCGCGACGGCTCGCCGGCCGCCGCCGCCGGCCTGAAGGCGGGCGACGTGATCGTCAAGATCGGAGAGGTCGCCGTGACCAACGTCGAAACGATGGCCGAAGGGCTGCGCAAGGCCTCGCCCGGCGAACCGGTCAAGGTCGTGGTCAAACGGGGCGAAACGGAAGTCGAGCTCGCGATCACTCGACCGGCCTCGTCCGGATCGAATTGACGATGCGCGTCGGGTTGTTTATTCCGTGTTATGTCGACCAGTTCTATCCGAACGTCGGCATCGCGACGGTCGCGTTGCTGCGCGGGTTGGGAGTCGACTACGGATTCCCCGACGCGCAGACCTGCTGCGGCCAACCGATGGCCAATACGGGCTGCGCGCGGGACGCGGGCGCGCTCGCCGCGCGCATGCCGGGCGTCTTCCGCGACTTTACGCACGTCGTCTGCCCGTCGGGGAGTTGCACGGCCATGGTCCGTCATCACGGCGCGGAGCTTGTGGCGGACCGCGCCGAGTTCGAGGCGCTGGCGGCGAAGACGTTCGAACTGTGCGAGTTCCTCGTCGACGTCATGGGCGTCGATCGACCGAAGGGCCGGTTTCCGTTTCGGGTCGGCATGCACGCGAGCTGCCACGGCCTTCGCGAACTGCGGTTGGGTTCGTCCTCCGAACGGCGCGACGCGCCGTTCGACAAAGTGCGGACGCTCCTCGAAGGGCTCGACGCCATCGAATTCGCCGAACTCGAACGGCCCGATGAATGCTGCGGATTCGGCGGAACGTTCGCCGTCCACGAGGAATCCGTTTCCTGCCGGATGGGCCGCGATCGGCTCGGCGATCACGAACGGGCGCGGGTCGACGTGATCGCGGCCGCCGACATGTCGTGCCTCATGCACCTCGAAGGGCTCGCCCGTCGCGGGAAGCTCGCCATGCGGTTCATGCACGTCGCCGAGATCCTCGTCGAGGGAGGCGCGTTGCCGCGCCGAGCGGGGTGAACGATGGAAGAGGATCGCGCCGTCGTTCCCCATGCCCGGCTCGCCGCCCGATTCGTCGCCGACGCCGATCGGACGACGTGGCATGACGCGGCGCTCTGGTTCGTTCGGGTGAAGAGGGACCGCGCCGCGGCGCATGTTCCCGAATGGGAGGAGCTCCGCGAGCTCGCCTCGCGCATCAAGGCCCATCTGATGTCGCGGCTACCCGAATACCTTGAACAATTCGAATCGAACGCCGCGCGGAACGGAGCCGTCGTACACTGGGCGCGGGACGGCGAGGAGCACAACCGGATCGTCCTGGAGATCCTCAACCGGCACAACGCTCGGCGCGTCGTCAAGAGCAAGTCGATGCTCACCGAGGAGTGCCGTCTCAATCCGTATCTCGAAGCGCGCGGGATCGGAGTCGTCGACACCGACCTGGGCGAGCGGATCGTGCAGTTGCGGAACGAGCCGCCAAGCCACATCGTCTTGCCCGCGATCCACCTTCGGAAAGCGGATGTCGGCGCCACGTTTCATGAACAGCTCGGAACGCCCGCCGGCGAATCCGACGCCGGGCGATTGACGCGGGCGGCCTGCGACCATCTCCGCGAACGGTTCCTCGCCGCCGACGCGGCGATCACGGGAGTGAATTTCGGGATCGCGGAGACGGGCGGCATCGTGGTCTGCACGAACGAGGGCAACGCCGATCTGGGAGCGTCCATTCCGCGTCTGCACATCGCGAGCATGGGGATCGAGAAGCTGGTGCCCCGCGCCCGCGATCTGGCGGTCTTCACGCGGCTGCTCGCCCGGTCCGCCACGGGTCAACCGATCACGACCTACACATCGCATTTCCATGGCCCGCGCGCCGGAGCCGAACTGCATATCGTTCTCGTCGACAACGGCCGCGGCAGCCTGCTCGCGCGCGGGGCGTTTCGCCGAGCCCTCCATTGCATCCGGTGCGGCGCGTGCATGAACACGTGCCCCGTCTACCGGCGCAGCGGCGGTTACAGTTACAGCGCGACGGTGCCTGGCCCCATCGGTTCGATCCTCGCTCCCCAGCGCGATCCCAAGGCCTATCATCACTTGCCGTTCGCCTGCACGCTGTGCGGTTCGTGCACCGATGTCTGCCCGGTCCGCATCGATCTGCACCATCAATTGCTCGCCATGCGGCGCGAGATCGCCGCGGCGGGGCACCTGTCGTGGAGCAAGCGTTGGCCCATGAAAATCGCGAGATGGGTCTTCGGTTCGCCGAGCCGTTATGAGCGGGCGGGGCGCACGGCCCGATGGATCATCGCCCGCCTTCCGCGCCGGATTCTCCTATGCCGCTGGAATCCGTGGAGCCGCCAACGCGAATTGCCTCCGATGCCGTCGAAATCGTTTCGGGATTGGTACCGTGAATCGCATGAACGCCGCTCGCCAACAGATCCTTGAGTCGCTGCGCCGCGAGCGACCGCCCGCCGAACGTCTGCCCGAACTGAGGGGAATGTGGCACCGGTACGCCGATCGGTCGCGCCAATTCGCGGACGCCGTCGAATCGGTGGGCGGCGCGTGCCGTTTCGTTCCCGACCTTGACGCGATTGAGCCGCTCGCGAAAGAACAGATCGTCGCTTCGGGCGCTGATATCGGCCGCTGCGCGTCGGCCGTCCCCGGCCTGCGCGTCGGCCGAGCGGCCCTTGCCTCGGATTCGCCCCTCGCGGATCTGGAACGGATGGACTGGGTCTTCGCGCCGGGTCGGTTCGCCGTCGCCGAAAACGGGGCGGTGTGGATCGACGGCGGCGACCTTCCGTGCCGAGCCGCCCTCTTCTTGTGCCGGCATCTCGCGCTCGTCGTTCGAGCGGACGAAATCGTCCACAACATGCACGAGGCCTACGACCGTCTGACATGGAACGGCGCGCGAGGCGGCTCGGAATTCGGCCTGTTTCTCTCCGGCCCGTCGAAGACGGCCGACATCGAACAATCGCTCGTCATCGGCGCCCAAGGCGCGAAGACGCTTTGCGTGTTCGTACTCGGTCGATCGGCGGATAGGCCGTCATGATCGGCGATCGGCCCGATGCGCATTGGACCGCTCACCCGGCTTCCCGGCTTTTCCGCGCGAGTCCATCTCCTTCCTCGCCAGAAAAGGCCTCGCGCGCGGAGGCGCGCGGACGTGACAATTGCTCGAGCGAACGGCTATAGTGGTGAAGCGTTTCTTCGCCCCCCGTTTCGTCATTCCCGTCGTTTGAATCGAGGTGGATCGTGGATTGCGGACACCGGCGCTCGTTCTGGTTGCTCATCGCGCCGTGCTGGTTCTTTTTCCGCGGCGACCTCGGACCCCGCGCTCTCGCGGCTCCGCCCAATGTCCTCATCTTCTACGCCGACGATCTTGGATACGGTGAAACGGGCGCGTACGGATGCAAGGAGATTCCGACCCCGCATATCGACGCGTTGGCTCGCCATGGCGTTCGGTTCACGCAAGGGTACGTCGCCGCGACCTATTGCAGCCCGTCGAGGGCCGGATTGATGACGGGCCGATATCCGACGCGATTCGGGCACGAGTTCAACGCGGTCGCGAGACAATCGGGATTGTCCTTGAAGGAAACGACCATCGCCGACCGCCTCCGCACGCTCGGCTACGCGACATGCGCGATCGGAAAATGGCACCTTGGCGGGCAGGCGTCGAAGGACTACTACGCGACGAACCGAGGATTCGACGAATTCTACGGAACGCTGAACAACACGCCGTTCTTCCACCCGACGTTCTTTGTCGATTCCCGCGAATCGCTCGAAGTCGAGAAGATCACGGACGACTCGTTCTACACGACGGACAAGTACGCCGAGCGAGCCGTCGATTGGCTTGAACGCAACAAGGATCGCCACTGGTTCCTGTATCTTCCGTTCAATGCGCAGCACGCGCCGCTGCAGGCGCCCGGAAAATACCTGGACCGGTTTCCGCACATCGCGGACGAGAAGCGGCGGACCTTTTCGGCCATGATGTCGGCGATGGACGACGCGATCGGCCATGTCATGGCGAAAGTCCGCGATCTTGGGCAGGAGGAACGGACGCTCGTCTTTTTCATCGCCGACAACGGCGGACCGACTCAAGCGACGACATCGCGCAACGGAGTGCTCCGCGGGTTCAAGATGACGACATTCGAGGGCGGGACTCGGGTTCCGTTCATCGCGCAATGGAAAGGCGTTTGGCCCGAGGGCGTCACGTACGAAAAGCCCGTGTTGAATCTGGACGTCCTGCCCACGTGCCTCGCCGCGGCAGGAACCTCGGCCCCCGCCGACGCAAAGCTCGACGGCGTGGATCTTGGCCCGTTCCTCACCGGCGCGAGCCAAGGCCGACCGCACGAGGACCTCTTCTGGCGGTTCGGAAAACAATGGGCCGTTCGAAGCGGCGATTGGAAACTGGTCGTCTCGCAAGGCGGGAGCGGCAAACCCGAGCTCTACAATCTCGCGGAGGACGTGTCCGAATCCGACGATCTGGCCGGGGAGAACGCCGATCGCGTCGCCGACCTCCAGAAGCGATACGACGCCTGGAACGCCGAACAGGCGCCGCCAAGCGCCGTCGATGCTCCCAATCGGAATCGCACGCGCGCCAATGCGCCGCGGAAGGCGCCCGCGAAAACGGCAGATCGCTCGACAAGCCGCACGTAGTTCGGTCGGCGGGTCGTCGGTCGGCCGTTCTTGAGGTGCCGTCGAGCGGGTCGGTGGGGCAGTGTGACATCCGCGTCGACTTCGCCTTGCTCCCATCGCGGGCGCTCGGCGATCGAGACCGGCCCGAACGCCGTCGGCAGCCGGTCCGCACTCAGCGCGCCGCCGTCGCTCAGCCAACCATGCGGCGTCGCGAACAGAAGCCGCGGCGTGTCGGGCGCTCCATCGTCGTCCTCGTCGATGTCCTGAACAATCAGGTTGCGGAGCGTCCAGAGCCAGAATGCGTTGCTCGCCGCGTTCGGAGGCAAGCGATCCGGCGCATCAACGCAATCGCCGTCTACGTGCATGCGACGTTTCCGATCTTGATCGTGTTTGTGGCCTATCGCCACTGGTCCGCCGGGCAGGATCTCACCCAAACGCTCGAAGGCGTCGGCTTTGTCCTCGCGTTGTTCGCGTGCGTGCTGTTGCACGAGTTCGGCCACGCGCTGATGGCCGCGCGATACGGCATCAAGACCCGCGACATCACGCTGTCGCCGATCGGCGGACTGGCGCGGTTGGAACGCACGCCCGAGGAGCCCATGCAAGAGCTTGGCGTCGCGCTCGCCGGCCCCGCCGTCAACGTCGTGATCGCGGCCGGTCTGTTCGCCTGGTTGATGTTCACCGCGTCGCTCGAACCGATTCACGCATTGACCGTCACCGCGGGCCCGTTCCTTACGAGCGACTTGATCAGCGTTCCGCGCGTGATTCGCGACCATCGGGAACGGACCGTCGGCGAGAAGTTCCAATTGCCCCCGGCGGCCCTCTTGATGAGCTGTTCGCACACGCACTGCGGACCGGAGTTCCGGGCCTCCCGATGGAAGGCCGATGGACTCTCCGCGGAACGTCGGGCGGCGAACGACCGTTATGCGGCCTTCCTGTCGGAGAAACTCGAACGCGTGGTGGGCGACGCCTTGGGCCGATTGGACTCGGCGCGGCTTTCGTATTGCCACGCGCGCTGCGGCTTTGCCATGAACCGCCGAACGCCAAGCGCCGCGGGCTCCAAGAACTTCCCGAATCCGGACGGGCCCGTCGACCATGACGTGCCCGTCTTGAGGGGGGATACGAAGCGGGCGGAGCCATGCGTTTCACGGCGCTCGAACTCCAACCCGAACCATTCGCTCCCGACATCGAGGAACGGATCATCCGCATGGTCCACACGATGTGGAATCGTTGATCCGAGGCGCGTGTGGCGCACGTTTCGAGCTCTCCCCGTAGCACCTATAGGTAGAACGCAATCCACTCCCCCCTCTTTCGGTGGAAAACGAAAAAAGGCCGTAAACCATTTGGATTTACGGCCTTTCGGAGTGCCCCGCTTTGGACTCGAACCAAAAACCCTCTGATTAAGAGTCAGATGCTCTGCCAATTGAGCTAGCGGGGCGGACAGGCATCCACATGGTACCAGTCACGATGGCGCTCGCAAGGGGTTCCGCGCGCATCCTCGCGCGGCCGGCATGCATGGACGCGTCATGCGTGATCAATTCCCCCCAAGTCCGCGGCCGTAGGCCTCCAGGAAGGAAAGGTCGCCAAACCTTGACCGGTAGGACTCGTCGATCCACGCCGCGAACGTCGTGATGTGCCGGATGCCCCGCTTGCGATACGTAGCGACATCGTCGGTGAACACGTCGCCGTTCCACGGCAAGCGGACCCCCGGTCGTTTCCACTGCGAGAACCGCGAGACATCGAGCCAGTACTCGAGGACCTGGGCCGTTTCCGTCGGAAACACTTCGAGGTTGGCGTCGAGGGCCGCGAGGCCGTCGGCCAGCTTCCCATCTTCCTGCTTCGCGTACGCGACATCGTAACGGCGATGGATGGGCGCGAATTCCAGGAAGATCCCCTCGACGGGTTTGACGCGCCGAGGCGGGACCAACGTGTTGTGGTAGGCGAGATGCGCGAGCGTCGCCCGCGGATCGATGGTCCGCAGCGCCGCGAGAATTTGGTGCTCGACGGTCAATGCCTGCTCCGACTCGGTCAAGTCGCGGCATTTGGAACACCGGCACCACGGTTCTCCATCGTCACCCCAATAGAAATAGCGGCCCGTCGTGGGCCGAAGGACCTTGGCGATCGTCGCCGCGTTCTGCGCGATCTGATCGAGGGCCGACGTCGAATGGACGCAGCAGTTGAAGTCGGCGACGCGCTCGCCCGCGTCATTCACGCGGAACATGCCCGCGTCCTTCGCGAACAGCTCGCGAGGCAGCAGCTCCTTCATCGCATGCAGCTCGAATTCGACGTGAAGCCCCAGCCGCTCGCAGTCGCTCGAGAACCGGCGCCCCGCGTCCGATTGCATCCAGGCGATCACCGCGCGGGGCGAGTTCTGATGGTGAATGCCGATCGTCGTGAGCCCCGCGTCCTTGGCTCGGCGCGGCCAGTCGGCCAGCGAGAGGTCCTCGGGCACGAGCACGACTCCGCGCGTACCTTCCGCCGCATCCGCGCGGGGCCGCGCCGGTTCGGCGCTCCACACGGGTCGGCGGCATGCGGCCCAGGATACGGCGGCCGCCACGGCGCATCGCGTCAGAAACGCGCGGCGGCCGCATGCCTCACCCCATCGGTCCATCATCGAAGGTCCCACCTTGGCGCGTTGATTCCGTCAATAAGTCCGCCTACCGGTCCCCTCGCGCGCGTGGAGCTAAACCGCATGCCGCCGCACTGACTGCGAGATCTCCGCCTTGAACGACAAGTCGGAAGTCCGACCGGTTCCCTCGATTCGCGAATCGTCCGTCCGGGATCGTGATGAGGGCCTTTTTCCATTCTTTCGAGCCGCCGCAGCGGATCGGCGGGGCGTGCGACTTGAACGCGCCCTCGAGAACCGACGCACCCGCGTCCGTGCTGTCGTATTCCAGGGAAAACGACTCGAAGCCCTCATCAAAATACTCAATCTCGATACGCAGCGCCACACCAGGCTCGTCGAACAAGAACCCGTCGTCCGCGTTGAAGTAGAGGTACTTGCCCTGGAACCGGCTCGACTCCGAGCGGCGGCACGGTCGGCCGCCGAGCTCGGCGGTTCGCACCAGACCGTCCTCGGCGGGTTGCAGCACGAGTCCCTTCGATTCGGCCTCCCGATCGGCCCGCCATTCCACGCGATGGGCTTTCGCAAACGGACCTTCCTTGGGAAGCAGCGTGCGATCGCGGAAGAGGCGAGCGTACTTGGCGGTCAGCTCGATGTACTGTCGGCCATATTCCTTGGTGTCGCAGACTTCGGTGCCTTCGTGGAGTTCATTCCACGTTTCGACGAGGACGATCGAGGCGCGCCGCTCGGGCGCGTAGGAAAGAAACCGCTTCCATTGACGCTCGTAGAACGCGCCGCCCTCGCGGCCGACAACGAGCGGTTCGCGGCCCGGGACCGCCGAATGGTCGTAACCGGGTCCGAGCGACGCGACGCCGAGCGCCTTGAGCCCCAGCGCGCCGCCCCACGAGGATGTACGGTCCGATTCGCCCTGCCATCCGATCTGTTTGACCAGGAAGAAATCGGTGCCGAAGTCGCGCCGGAACCGTTCCCGCGTCCAGGGGAAAAGGGCCGGATCCTGCCGCTTCGCGAAGTCGGCCGCGTAGAGCACCACCAGCGGCCGCCCGTCGATCGCCGCCCACATCTTCGGAGGGATCATCGAGAAGTAGTCGCGGATCGATACGTAGAACCACTCCTTGCCTTCCTCCGTCGTGAAGTCCGCGTGGTATCCGCGCGAGTTGAATCGCAGCGTGCTCGTGTCGTAGAAAAGTCCAACCCTGGGCGGGGACTTGCCTTCGGCCGTCAATGCTTCCCACGCTTGCACGAGCGGCGGCAAGCCCGCGAAACTCCAAGAACCATGGTCGCCGGGCGAACCCCAATACACGGGCAGCACGAAATCGATGCCCGCCTCCCCCACATCCAATAACTCGGCCTTCCACCATGCCGCCGACCGGTACGAATAGCCCTCGGGCCGCGCGGGGTGGTCGGTGAGCGCGTCGGTGCCGTCGCCGTCGAGGAAATGCTCGCGTGTCTTGTCCTCGTACCAGTAGAATAGGTGCGTTCCAACAATCGGCTGATTCGATCGATAGCTCACGACATCCCGCAACGATTCGGACCGGATCGGGAAGTTCGGTCCCGGCGGCGCCGGATACCGACCTTGTTCGCCGCCGGCCTGGCAACTGCCGATGGACGGAACGGTCACCGTGACAAGGATCCCATACACGGCGCAGGAGAGCATGCGACCAAGTCGATGGACGCGCCGCCCGGTCGCGCAACGCCGCGAGGTTCGATTTGGATGATGGGCGAACGTGAAGGACCGCATGGCGGGAGGTCTCGGCGAGGAATGCGGTTCGGGAGGGTATTTCTTGCGTCGGCCCGCGTCGGCCCGCGTCGGCCCGGATCGGCGAAGGACGGCAGGTCGACGGCGATTATAGGCGATCGAGAGGGGACCGAGAACCCGATGGGCCCGGCATGGTGGGGACGCTCAAGAACCGTCCTCGCCTTGCGCGTCGGGCCCGGAGACGGGCGTCGCGCCGTCGAGCGTTCGGTGTGTCGTGGATCAAGATGCGCGAGACCGAATGCCGCGGAGCCCGATCGGATCGAAACCGCAAAATACTGAAACCATTCCCCATGGAGTTCGGGTAAACTAAGTCGAACAGGCCTTTCCACGTATCTCCGCACGGCGTGAGCCGACCACGGCGGACCGAATCGGAGAAACGAGAAGCTGGAACCGAGACCAAGGCAACACGAAGCGAGAGACCCTGCGGATGATGACCCGACATGAACGGCGCGCGGCGATTCGGACCTTGTTCGTGATGGGGATCGGGGCGATCGTCGCGGCGGCGCATGCCGATCGATGTCGGGCGTCGGGAGCGGACGATCCGGGCTCTTTCGCGCGGAGCGCGCCCGACCTGTTGCCCGATACGGTCGTCTTGTACGCGGAAATCCCGAGCCCTGCGGCGCTCGTCGCGCGGGCCTTGAACCACCCGCTTCGCGCCCGGCTGGAAGCAAGCCCCGACTACCAGACCGCGCTGGCGAACCCGCGACTCACGGCGGCTCGGGCCGCCCTCACGTTGTTCGAAATCCAAGTGGGTGGCGATTGGCGGGAGATCCTCAATGCGGCTGTGGGTGGAGGGATTGCCGTCGCCGTGGACGGCAAGACGCGGGGCGTCGTCCTTGTCGGGCGCGCGTCCGATCCCGCCGTGCTCAAGAAAGTCCGGAACGCGGTCATTCGGATGGCCCGCCAGGACGCCAAGCAAAAAGGACGGCCCGATCCGTTTCAATCGACCGACTACCGCGGCATCGAGGCCCACCAGGCGGGAAACGCGCGATTCGCCGTCGCCGGTTCGTGGTTCGCCGTGACCAACCAAAGCGAGCTCGGAAAGGAGATCATCGATCGGGTGTTGGACGAGGAGCGGCATTCGAGTTCACTCGCGATGTCCACCCGGTTCCAGGAAGGCCGCGCGCTCGCCGGTGCGGAGGGCGACGCATGGGCGTTCGCGGACATCGAGGCGATCCGATCGGCGGGCGAAGGGACGAAGCGATTGGAGGCGCTGAACACGCAGGCCAATCCCGCCGCGGAACTGATCCTCGGTGGTGTGCTCGCCACATTGCGCAAGACGCCGTTCGCGTCCGGTTCCTTCGCGTTGACCGACGAGCGGGCTCAGCTTCGGCTCTTGGCTCCGCATGACGCGTCGTGGATCGGCGAGGATCGCGAGTTCTTCTTCGGCCCCGGATCGGGCGGCGCGGCGCCGGCGTTGATCGCCGTTCCCAACACGATCGCGTCGCTCAGCGCGTACCGGGACATTTCGGGCATGTGGCTCCGGGCGGGTGATCTGTTCGACCAGCGGACGAACGATAAGCTCGCCGAGGCGGACAGCAATCTCGCCACGCTCTTCTCGGGCCGCGATTTCGGCGAGGACATACTAGGCGCGCTTCGGCCGGAACTGCAGATCGTCGTCGCGCGCCAGGACTTCACCGACCGCGAAGTGACCCCCGCGATCCGGCTCCCCGCTTTCGCGCTCGTCGGTGAACTGAAGGAACCTGAAACCATGCAGCGGGAACTCCGCCGCATCTTCCAGAGCTTGATCGGATTCTTGAATGTGCTCAGCGCGATGAACGGCCAGCCCCAGATGGATCTCGGCGAGGAAACCGACGGCGATCGGCGGATTGTGACGGCGAGTTTCCTGCCCGAAGTCGATCGAAAGAAGGGTGAGGAAGGCAAGATCCAGTTCAATTTCGCTCCGTCGCTCGCGTTCTCCGGGAACCGAGTCATACTCGCGAGCACGACGCCCCTCGCGAAGCAATTGGCGGAGACCCTATCCCGTCCGCTGCCTCCCGCCTCCGACCCGTCGAATACGGTCATCCGCGCGGATCTGCGGGAACTCCGCGCGATCCTCGACGAAAACCGCCGCCAATTGATCGCCCAGAACATGCTGGAAAAAGGACAGACGCGCGAGGAGGCGGAGAAGGAGATGGCGGGCCTGTTCGCGCTGCTCGACGCGTTCCAAAGCGTCGACGTGCGGCTCGCCGTCGGACCTCAATTGACGCTCGACATGAACGTGACGTACCAAACGGACGCGGCGAAGCCCTCGAACGAATAGGCGTCCATTCCGATCTGGAACGCGTGGAGGATGACGGCCATGGCCTTCGATTGGCAAACGATCGATCCGGAATGGTCGTGGAGCGAGTACGCGCCGCGCGGCGAGGCGCCTTGGAACGCGGAGCGGGCGAGCCACCTCCTGCGCCGGGCCGGGTTCGCGGCGGGGCCCGACACGGTGCGCCGCGCGGCCGAATTGTCTCCGAAAGAGGTGATCGACGGACTCTTCGCCGATCCGCCCGACGACGAGCCGTTCGAGCGCGAATCGCGCGATCTGAGCGGCGCGGTGCTCGCCACCGGCGACGCCAAGAACCTGGCTCCGTGGTGGTTCCACCGGATGCTCCACTCGCCCCAACCGCTCCGCGAGAAGGCAACCCTTTTTTGGCACGGCCATTTCGCGACGAGCGCGGACAAGGTCAACGACGGGCAGTTGATGTTCGAGCAGAACGCGCTGCTTCGCGAACACGCGCTCGGCGACTTCACCGCCATGGTGCAGGGCATCTCGCGCGATCCCGCCATGCTGATCTACCTCGACAGCGCGACCAACCGCAAGTCGCATCCGAACGAGAACTACGCGCGCGAGGTCATGGAGCTGTTTTGCCTCGGCGAGGGGAACTACACCGAACAGGACGTGCGCCAAGTCGCCCGCTGCTTCACCGGCTGGGAGGTGCGGCGCAAGAAGTTCCGGTTCAATGCGTACCAATTCGATTCGGGGGAAAAAACGATCCTCGGCGAGACGGCCGCGTTCACCGGTGAGGACGCCGTGCGGCGGATACTGGAAGAGCCTGCCTCGCCGCGTTTCATCGCGCGGAAGCTCGTTCGGTTCTTCGTTCGCGATGAACCCGACGCGCCCGACACGCTCCTCGAACCGCTCGCCGAACAGCTCCGCAACGACAACATGCGCGTCGGCGGAGCGCTGCGGCGCATTTTCGCGAGCCGCCTGTTTTTCTCCGCCCACGCCGCCGCGCAAAAAGTCCGCTCGCCCGTCGAACTCCTCGTCGGTCTCCTGCGCGCCCTCGACGGCTCGGCCAACGTCCGCGTCCTCGCCGACGCCTCGGATCAGCTCGGACAAGCGGTTTTCCGTCCGCCGAGCGTCAAAGGCTGGGACGGCGGGCGCGCGTGGATCAATTCGGCGACCTTGCTCGGCCGCGCCAACAGCGTGCGGCGGTTGCTCAACGACGAGAATACGCGGTTTGGTCGAGGCGGTCTCGTCGAACTGGCGAGGCGGTTCGATCAATCGGAGCCGAGCCGATTCGTTCGATGGCTCGCGACGCTCCTTCTCGCCGTGCCGCTCCCGTCGGATGTCGAGCGTCAACTGGTCCGGCTCGCCGAACGGGGCGAACAGGAAACGAACTTTCGCGAGGTCCTTTACAGCATGGCGACCCTGCCGGAATTCCAACTCGCCTAATCGGGAGAGAGGTCATGAGCGGACGGTGTCGGATGACCACGCGGCGCGAGTTCCTTCAATCGGCGCTCGCGTCGTCGGCCGTTGTATCGATGGGCGGCGCCGCGCCGTCCCTCTTCGGGAAACTGGCTTCGGCCGAGACGCGCGGCGACGGCCGCGTGCTCGTTGTCGTCCAATTGACGGGGGGCAACGACGGCCTCAACACGCTCATTCCGTTCCGCGATCCCGAATACCGCAAGGCGCGGCCGAAACTCGCCATCCCCTCGGATCGCGTGCTGAAGATCGACGAGGCTCTCGGATTCCATCCGTCGCTCGGCGGCGTCGCCGGCCTGCTCGAGGAAGGCCGTTTCGCCGTGGTGCCGGCGGTCGGCTACGATGGGCCGAACCGTTCCCATTTCGAGTCGATGGATATCTGGCACACGTGCATGCGGAAGACGGCTCCGCGTCGCGACGGGTGGATCGGCCGGTACTTGGATTCCGCCAAGGCGAGCGGAAGCGGCGACCTGCCCGCGATCCACTTGGGGCCCGAACAACAACCCCTCGCGCTCGCCGCACAGACCTTGCGCGTTCCGTCGATCGCTTCGATCGATCGATTCCGATTGCAGGACGGAGACGACACGTACGACCGGGTCAAGCAACTCGTCGAGTCACCCCGCGAATCGGCGACAGGCCTCCTGGACTTCGTGCAGTCGAGCGCGACGAGCGCTCTGAACGCGAGCCGCAAGCTCGAGGAGATCGCGCGGAACGCGCCCGGCGCGGCCGGGTATCCCTCGACCGGCCTCGCTGAAAAACTGGCGACCGTCGCGAAGCTGATCGGCGCCGAGTTGCCGACCCGCGTCTATTATGTGATGCTCGACGGATTCGACACGCATTCCCAGCAGGCGGCGGCCCACGCGGGCCTGCTCGATCAGTGGAGCGGGGCGATCGGGGCGTTCTTCCGACACCTTTCCGATCTGGGCCACGCGGACCGCGTTTTGTTGCTTTCGTTCAGCGAATTCGGGCGGCGCGTGTTCGAGAACGCGAGTGAGGGTACGGACCACGGCGCGGCCGCGCCCGTTTGGCTCGCCGGGCCCGCCGTTTCGGCCGGCGTGCATGGCGAACCGCCCGACCTGACGAAACTCGTCGAAGGCGATATTCCGCACTCCGTCGATTTCCGGCAGGTCTACGCCACGATCCTCGAACGATGGCTCAACACCCCGAGCCAAGAACTTCTGGGCGGAACCTTCGAACCGATCGACTTCCTGCGCCGCGCGTGACGGGCTATGTGAACCCCTCGATCAACCGAGCAGTTTCCCGATGCCGCCGCGCAGGATGCCGTCGATCGGCGGATCGCAAAACGCCACACTGACCTCGTATCCGCCCTGGGGATACGATTCGGCGGTCGGTATGTACCAGGGCCCGCCGTCGCCGTACGCCGCAACCGCGACGAATCGGTCGCGGGCCGACGCCTGCGCGTGCAGTTGGTATTCGATGAACGACTCCGACGGAAGATGGAGCATCGAGACGCCGTTGACGTGGAGCGCGCTGAGCACGATCGGCAGTTGACGCTCGCAGCGCTGGAGCCACGCGAGCATGTAGCTCGGCCGATTCCGCTCGACGACCTTGCGCTGGGCATCGGCGATCCGCTGTTCGAGCTGCGCGGCCTGGAGTTCCGCGCGCGGGGGAGGCTGGATCGGCGCGGCCGACCAGAGCGCTCGGCGGATCGGTTCCGGCTGAAGGTCCCGCTCGCTCCGGACCATCGCGTCATAAATGCGCTGCGTCAATTGCACGCGCGCCGCGGGGGATCCGTCGTTGTACTTGCCGGCCGCGACATTCCCCGAGCAGCCGGTGAAGTAGATGTGCCGGCATCCTCCGTCCTCGGCCTGCCGCCGCTTGCGCGCGAGACCCACGAAATCGCTGCTCACCCGCCCGTCACCGTAGTAGCTCATCGGATGCGTCGCGTAGTAGTGGCACGCGGCGAGTTTGTTTTCCCCGTCGAAAAACGCGATCGTCTTGAGCCACGGGTCGATCAGCCCGTCGGGAAGCTGCTGAGCGACCGGATCGCGCGACGAACTGCCTCGCCAATGGACCAGCTTGCCGTTCTCGTCGATCGTGCGCCGATTGCACGCGACGTTCTCGACCTTCGCCTGCCCCGATGCGATCCGCGTCACCGGCCGCGCGTCGTGGATCGCCCGCCGGACGGCGTCCCGAGCCCGACTCAGGCACGTATTGAAGAACTCGATGTCGACGATCGCCGGCAGTTCGGGATAGTGGGCGACGATGCGCTGCGCGTCGAGACACGCGAACGGCGCGTTGTGCTGATGCACGCACTGCACGGCGACGCGCTCGATGGCGGTGCCCGCCGCCTCCGCCACCGCCGTCCTCCACGCGACGTGCGCCGAATTCAACAGGCCCGTCCAATCGACCGAACAGACAACGATCGGCTGGCCGCTTCCGAGCAGGACGAAGCCGTTCGCCTCGAGCGGATCGTCGTAGTCCTCGACCGGCTTGATCCAACCTCCGCAGAGCGAATGTCCCTTCGGCGGGCTCACGTCGAATGAAAACGTGCCCAGTTTCAGGTCCAACTGGCCGCCGAGCAGATTGGATGTGGTCCGCGGAAGGGCCGCCAAGGCCAGTCCGGCGCCGAGAACGGAGCGTCGCGTCACGCGCATGGCTGTTCCCTTTCAGCGAACCACCGCGCCCAGGTCGCGCAGCCGTTCGATCGAGTAGATTCCCGAACCGCAACCGTGGTTGAAGTCGATATGATACGCGTAGTTTCCGACGGGAGCCATCCTTGTGATCTCCAGAGGCCGGGCCTGCGCGGTATCGAGCACGGGGAGCAGGGACGGGGCGGGCGGAGCCGGTTGACGCCGATTCTCCCGGCAATGCGCGCACGGGCAGTTCTCTTGCAGTTCACGGGCCGTGTACGCGCGCCGCTGCCCGTCGCTCCATTCGATCAGCAGCCTTCGGTCGGCAAGCCGCTCGAGCTTCCGCGGATAGGGATCGACGTCCGCGTTCGATGTCGCGTTCATCCGGTCACTCCGCCAACGCACACTCCACTTCGCATCCACGCCTTCGCACGGCCTTCCCGGCCTCACCGACGCCCGTCGTCGCCTACGGCGCCCCCGGAAACAGACCGCTCGCCCCTTGGCAATCTTGGGCAACGCGTTAGAACCCGATACAGGCCCCCGGCACGGGCCCCGAAACGGATTATTGTCGGCCGCCACCCGAACCTTAGCAACCGGCCGCGTTCCGACGAATTCGAAGGAAGGAAGAAGGAGTTCCCATGAAAGGCGCGATCGAAGCCTTCTTGTTCGCCCTGACGGGCGTGCTCGCCCTCGAATCGACGCGTGCCGCCGACTGGGCGCATTGGCGCGGGCCCGAACAGAACGGGGTCTCCCGCGAACGCGGATTGGTCGACGACTGGTCGCTCGAACCGCGGAAGAACGTGCTGTGGGTTTCCGAAATCGGCGGCCGGTCCGCTCCGATCGTGCTCAACGGCCGGGTCTATCTCAATACGCGGACCGCGAACGACGTCAACGATCCCGTCGATCGGGTCCATGCGCGCGAGCAGGTCGTCTGTTGGGACGCGCGGACGGGAGGGATCGTATGGCGCGACGCGTTCAACGTGTTTCAGACCGATGTTCCGGCTCCCCGCGTCGGATGGGCCGCGATGGTCGGCGATCCGGAGACCGGCAACGTCTACGTCCATTCGGTCAGCGGCCTCTTCCGATGCTACACGGGCGACGGCAAGCTCGTTTGGGAACGGTCGCTTTTCGAAGAGCACGGACGCATTTCGGGATACGGTGGCCGAACGGTCACACCGATCATCGATGAGGACCGCGTGATCGTGTCCGGACTGACGATCAACTGGGGCAACTTCAAGACGCCCCCGCCCAAGCACCGGTTCCACGCGTTCGACAAACGCACGGGCGACCTACTCTGGACGTCCACACCGGGAGGACGACCGTATGATACGACCTACTCGACTCCGATGGTCGCGGTGATCGGCGGCGCGCGGATGCTCATCAGCGGCAACGCCGACGGCGGAGCGTGCGCCATCCACGCGCGCACCGGAGAACCGCTCTGGACGTTCCGCATGTCCCATCGCGGCTTGAACGCTTCGCCGGTCACCGACGGGCGCTACGTGTACATCGCGCACGGCGAAGACAATATCGACAACAACGAGTTCGGCCGAGTCCAGTGCGTCGATCCGACGGGGCGCGGCGACATCACGGCGACGCACGGCGTGTGGCGCGTCGACGGAATCAAGGCGGGGTCCGCGAGTCCACTGGTTCACGACGGCATCCTGTATGTCGTTACCGATACGGGCGAGCTTGTCGCGTTCGACAGCGGGACCGGCGGGAAGTTGTGGGAATACCGGATCGGGACGGTCGGAAAAGGCTCGCCCGTGTGGGCCGATGGAAGACTGATTGTCATGGAGGTGAACGGCAATATCCACGTGTTGAAGCCGAGCCGCGCGTCGTGCGAGAGCGTATCGCATGTGGCGCTCCGGGCCGCCAAGGAGCAAGGAACCGACGAGATCTACGCGTCGCCCGCGATCGCCGACGGCCGGATCTTCCTCGTGACGCGCGATCGAACCATCTGCGTCGGTCGCGACGGCGTCGAGCCGGTTTGCGATCCGGTTCCGGCGATGGCCGAGGAACGGGCCGCCGAGGAGACGATCGCGCGGATCCAGTTGGTGCCCTATGACAGCATGCTGAATGCGGGCTCATCGGTGGAATACCACCTGCGCGCGTTCGATCGAAACGGTCGGTTCCTCAAACGCATCGCGCCGACGATCGAAGTCGAATCGGGGCTCGACGACCTTCAAGTCGCGGGGAACCGGCTCACGGCGCCGACGGACGCCGTCGAGCGGGGTGGAAACGTGATCGCTCGGGTGGGTGACCTGACCGCGGAGGCCCGGGTCCGCGTCTTTCCGCCCCTTCCATGGTCATGGAACTTCAATACGTACAAGGAACGCGATGTGCCGCCCACGTGGGTCAGCGCGTTCGCCGACTTCAAGCCGGCCGCCGTCGGAGGCGACGTCGCGCTGTATAACCTCGGCGGGCAGGGCAAACCAAGCACCTACATCTGGCTTGGTCCCGATACGATGCGCCACTATACCGTCAAGGCCGACGTGCTCCTTCGCGAGAACAAGCGGCGCCTGTCCAGCGCGGGGATCACCGTTCAGCGTTACAACCTGATCCTCAAGGGGAACACGCAAAAGGTCGGCATCCAAACGTGGCCCGCGCACGTGCGGATCGATCGCGAGACCCGCTTCCGCGCCGACCCGGAAGTCTGGTACACCTTGAAGCTGACCGTGGCCGACGCCGAGGGAGGATGCCGCGTCCTGGGCAAGGTCTGGAAACGCGACGACAAGGAGCCGTCCGACTGGACGCTCGATGCGTTCGATCCCCACCCCAATCGCAATGGCAGCCCCGGACTGTATATTTTCGGGTTGGCCGAGGTGTTTTTCGACAACGTCCAGGTATTCGAGGATCACGAATGAGCCGTTCCTTGTTACGAACCGGTTCGCTTCCAGGCGGCGCGTTGCTCGCCGGTCTGGCGGTGGTCTACTTCGCGATCGGAAGCGAGCCGAAGGGAACCGGCGAACGCGTCGTGACGGGCGACTGGCCCATGTGGGGCGGTACGATCCACCGCAACATGGTCAACGGCATGACGAACGTCGCGATCGACTTCGTGCCTTCGGAAAATCCCGCGAAAGCCAAGAAGGTCCTTTGGACGGCGAAACTCGGTTCCCAAACCTACGGCAATCCGGTCATCTCGGGCGGCAGGATTCTTGTCGGTACGAACAACGGCGCCGAGTATCGTCCCAAGCACAAGGGCGACCGCGGGTGCGTGCTCTGCTTCGACGAAAAAACCGGAAAATTCCTCTGGCAGCTCACGAGGGAAAAGCTGCCGCAGGGCCGCGTCAACGATTGGCCGTTGCAGGGAATCTGCTCGACGCCCATCGTCGAGTCGAACCGAACGTGGCTCGTGACGAATCGCGCCGAGCTCGTCTGCGTCGACATGGAGGGTTTCCATGACGGCGAAAACGACGGACCGGTGGTGAACGAGGTCGACGCGGAGGCGGAGGACGCCGACATCATCTGGTCGCTCGACATGATCGATCAGCTCGGCGTCTTCCCGCACAATCTGGCGACAAGTTCGCCCGTCGTCTACGGCGACACGGTTTTTCTGGTGACGTCGAACGGGGTCGATGAAACGCATTTGGAGATCCCCTCGCCGCGGGCCCCGTCGTTCCTGGCCGTCGACAAGAACACGGGCAAGGTCCTTTGGGAGGACAACACGCCGTTCGATAAGATCCTGCACGGCCAGTGGAGCTCGCCGACGATCGGGATCGTGAACGGCGAGCCGCAGGTCTACATGCCGGGCGGCGACGGTTGGTTGTACGCGTTCGACGTTCAGAAGGGCGATTTGATTTGGAAGTTCGACTTGAACCCCAAGGATTCGAAGTGGGAGTTGGGCGGTCGCGGGACTCGGAACAACATCATTGGGACGCCCGTCTTCATCGAGAACAGCGTCGTCCTGGCGATGGGGCAGGATCCGGAACACGGTGAAGGCGTCGGCCACCTGTACCGCATCGACGCGACGAAGAAGGGTGACATCAGTCCGGCACTTGACGAGGACGGTGACGGAAAAGGCGAGCCGAATCCGAATTCGGGCCGGATCTGGCATTATGGCGGCGAGGATCCGGACGGATCGATCACGGGCGAAGCGGGTTCGAACGTGTTTCGACGGACGATCGCGACGGCCGCGATCCACGACGGACTGGTCTACGCGGCCGACCTGAGCGGCCGGTTGCATTGCGTGGACTTCAAGACCGGGAAGCGTTATTGGGAGGCCGACCTATTGGCGGCCATTTGGGGATCGCCGATGGTGGTGGACGGCAAGGTGTTCATCGGCGACGAGGACGGGGACCTTTCGATTTTCGCGGTGGGCAAGGAAGAGAAGCTTCTGCGCGAGATCACGTTCCGGTCATCGATTTACAGCACGCCTTCATTCGCCAACGGCGTGCTCTACATCACGGACCGCTCGACGCTCTACGCCATCGCGACCGAATAAGCTGCCCGTCGCTCGCCTCTCCGAGGCGAGTTTCCCTGTCCATAACCTATCCCTAGTCGCTCGCCTCTCCGAGGCGAGTACCCCCTTCCATAACCTATCCCTAGTCGCTCGCCTCTCCGAGGCGAGTACCCCCTTCCATAACCTATCCCTAGTCGCTCGCCTCTCCGAGGCGAGTTTCCCTGTCCATAACCTATCCCTAGTCGCTCGCCTCTCCGAGGCGAGTACCCCCTTCCATAACCTATCCCACTTCAACGCGTCTCGGAGAGACGCGCGACTTTCGCCTCTCCGAGGCGAGTTCCCCCGTCCAAAACCTCTCCCAAGTCGCTCCACGTTGGGTTGGGAACGGCGAACAGCGCCGCCGCAAACGCGATGATTGTTCTCATGGTGATCGCACTCCCCGAAAACGCATTGCCGATCGGATGCCCGCACACCGATTCGCGATGTCGCATTGCGACGAGGCCATCTTACGGCCGATCGCGGGCGTCGGGGCGGGTATTGGCGCCGAGCGTCGCTTCGATGCGGGGACGCGCCGCGTGGAACGGGTCGAGTTGCCTGGCCGATCGACGCTCGGCGCGGACCAGGATCGGAGCGGCGTCCGTCGATCGCACCAGGCCCGCATCACGCGCCTTGAACGCGACGCGGAAGAAACCCGGCAGGTCCCGATAATTCCCGTCGTCGATCACCAGGCGGCCCTCCGAGCCCTCGAACCGATTCCAGTACGTCAGGCGGCACTCGAACGGCAAATGATGCTGGTAGATCAGTTCGCCCACCGGCGGCGCCGCCGTGAGACGCTTTCCATCAAGCGTCACCGACAGCTTCGCCGCGAGACGGGCCGTCGCGAAATCGAGGTACTGTCGTTCGAGTTCCTCAAGCCTCTCCGCCGCGTGGAGCCCCGCTCGAGACAGCTCGTCGCGGATCGTCGTTTCATGAAGGCCGAATCGGTAGGCGATTTCGAGCCGGTCGCCGCGGACGGTCGCCTGAATGGCCCGTTCGACCATTCCCGGCGGCACGTCGTGCGCCCCCGAGGAACGGGGAACGAGGATCCACGCGATCCAAAGCAGGGCCCGCAGGGTCCGGCGCGGCGACGCGGGATCTCGCCGCCACCCATTGCCCGATCGGCCATCGGCCGCCAAGATGGATCGGACCGGCCGCGCGAAGGGACGCTCGGCACCCAAGGACGCTCGCGTGAATCTCACCATAATGCGGCGAATCCGGTTTTGCGCGGGGCACCGGCTCCTTCGGCACGGAGGGAAGTGCGAGTTCTTCCACGGGCACAATTATATCGCCGACTTCCACATCACGTCGACCAACGTCGATGCCGTCGGTCGCGTCATCGACTTCGCCGAACTCAAACGGGTCCTCAAGGGCTGGATCGATGAACATTGGGATCACGCGTTCTTGCTCGGCGCCGAGGACCATAACGGCATCGCCGCGATCCAGAGCGTGACTCCCACCAAGTATTTCATCCTCCCGAACAATCCGACGGCCGAGCATCTCGCGAGGTATCTGCTCGACGTCGTCTGCCCGAGCCTGCTTGGAAACGGGCCCGCCCGCGCGACAAAGGTCGTTGTCTGGGAAACCGACGAGTCGTGTTGCGAGGCAACGTGCGAGGCATGCTGACCTCGGCGCTTCGTTCGGCCCTTTTCCGACCCTCGTCACGACCGGCGCGACCGGATCGGCCGGGGGAAACCGCGTCGACGGCATCGCCCGTTCGAACGGCACGGATCGTGTGAGCTAGAGTTCCAGAAGGAACCGACACACGAGGGCCGCGCATGCGCCGCGCATCGGTCGTCCGGATCGCCGCCGTCCTGTTCGCCGCGATCGGCCTCGCGCCGATCGTACGGAGCGCCGAGTGGACATTTGAATTCCGTCTGGCGAACCGGACGCTCGTCGGGACACCGCTGAACTGGTCCGACGCGCAAATCGTGTTGCTCGGCCGCGACGGCCAACTGATCCCGTTCGCGCCGAACGACGCCCGGCAGTACCGAAAAGTGTCCGACGCGTTTCGATCGTGCACTCCGGCCGAGATGCGCGCGCAGCTCGCGTCCGAGTTCGGACCATCGTTCGAGATCACGGCGACGACCCATTACCTGGTCGTCCACGCGGCGGGCGGGCGGAACCAGTGGGCGCGGCGATTCGAGGAGATCCATCGCGCGTTTGTCCACTATTTCTCGGTGCGGGGCTGGCGCGTACCCGAACCCCGGTTCCCGCTCGTCGCCATCGTCTTCCCGTCGCAGGCCCAGTATTTCGCGTACGCGCGCGGGACCCAAATGCCCATCTCGCGCGACGTGATCGGATATTACGCGCCGATGTCGAACCGGATCGCGATGTACGACATGGCGAGCGCGAATCCGAACGCGCCGATCTCCAACATCGAGACGATCATCCACGAGGCGGCCCATCAAACGGCGTTCAATACGGGCATGCACGATCGGCTGAGGCCTCCACCGCGTTGGCTGGTCGAGGGTCTTGGCACGCTCTTCGAGGCGCCGGGAGTCTGGGACCCGAGGAACCACCCGAGCCCATCCGACCGAATCAACGCGTACCGGCTCGAACGGATGGGGCGCCACCTGCCGCGTCGCGAACGCGGCGCGCTGCTCGGCATGATCTCCGGCGATCGGCTTTTTGAATCCGATCCCGACGCGGCGTACGCGGAATCGTGGGCCTTCTCGCATTTCCTTTCCGAAACGCGTCCGAGGCAGTACATCGAATACCTCCGCCGGACGGCGAACCGGTCGTCGGAACCGGTGGACCCCGTCGACGAATTCCGCTCGGTCTTTGGAGCGAATCTCGCTCAACTCGAAACGCACTACCTCCGCTTCCTCCAGTCGCTCATCGCCGATCATGGTCGGTGATCGGCCCTTGCGCGCACGGCGCGAGGAGGCCGTTCGCGGCGAGGATTCGGGTGGTTGACACGGGTGGCGGCTCGCCTATGCTGGACCCGTGCGGCGGCCCGTGCGCCGCGTTCCCGCCTTCCCCGCCGCGCTTTCCGGGACCGACCCCATGACCGGCCGCACGCGACGATCCTTCTTGCGGTGTTCCGCGTGGCTCGGAACGCTTGGATCCGGCGCGGTCGGCGTCGAGCCGACCGGACGATTCGCTCCCCGCTTCCTTCCGTTCGCCCATGCCGATGCGCCTGCCTCGCGAAAAAAGGGCGATCGGATGGCGTACGGGCTTGTGACATACCTTTGGGGACAGCACTGGACGCTCGAACAACTCATCGCGAACTGCGACAAAGCGAATGTGCTCGGCGTCGAACTCCGCACGACCCACAAGCACGGCGTGGAACCGAACCTCGATCGCGCGGCGCGCGCCGATGTCGCGAAACGGTTCGCGGACAGCCGCGTCAAGCTCGTCGGACTCGGCGGCAACGAGCGGCTCGACCATCCCGACGCGGCCTCGCTGCGCAAGGCGGTCGAGGAAGTCAAACGGTTCCTTCAATTGAGCCACGATGTCGGCGGCTCGGGCGTGAAGGTCAAGCCCGACCGGTTCCATGCGGATGTGCCCAGGGAAAAGACGATCGAACAGATCGGAACGACGCTGAACGCATTGGGCGCCGCCGCCAGGGATCTGGGCCAACAGGTCCGGTTGGAGGTCCATGGCCAGTGCGCGGAACTGCCGACGATTCGGGCCATCCTGGACATCGCGAACCACGATCACGTGGCCATTTGTTGGAATTCGAACGCCCAGGACCTCCAGGGCGAAGGCCTTCGCCGCAATTTCGAACTCGTGTCGCATCGCTTCGGAGCGACCTGCCACGTTCGGGAACTCGATTCGCCCGACTATCCGTACGAGGAGTTGATCGGGTTGTTGGTGGGAATGGACTACCAGGGATGGGTGATGCTGGAAGCGAGCGGTTCGCCGGCCGATCCGGTCGCGGCGCTCGCCGCGCAGGGCGCCCTCTTTCAGAAAATGGTCCGCGCCGCGCAAGGGTGAATCCGCGCGGAACGTGTCACCGCATGGGCTCGATCACGGCGGGCCGGGAGTTTTCATTGATGTCCAATGTCGTGGGGCCTGTTTCGCGCGAACGCCAAGCGGGGACGATGCGGGCCCGCTTCCGACGCGATCGCATCGTCGCGTGCGCCGTCTTGATCGCGTTCGGCTTGGTGTTTCCGGCGTCGACCGCGCGTTCGGAGGACCGCCTGCGGGCGCTGCAGACGGCCGCCGTGGAGCAGGGCCGGTCCGACGCGTTCCATTGGGGGACTCGTCCCGATCGATTGTCGAATTGGACGAGCCATTCCAACCGGTTGATTCCCGTCTATTCGTTTGGTTGGACGCTCGAGGAAGTCGCCGGCGCGCGGAGCGTGTATCGGAGCGAAGACGCCGTCCGCCGAATCTACGGACGCATTCCCGAGGAAACCGTGAATTCGAGCGCGGAGTACTTCGATCAGACCGACGTCCATCGACTCCAGGCGCGCGCGGCGGAGGCGGGCAAGCGGTTCATCGTGCTGATCGTCTTCGACGGCATGGACTGGCAAACGACGCGCGCGGCGGCCATCGCGCGTTCAAATCAAGCGGGTTATGCGTCGGGCCGAGGCAACGGTCTTCACTTCCAGGACTACCGCGGCGCAACAACCGATTTTGGATTCATGGTGACCAGCCCGCACAACGACGGCACGTCGGTCGACGTCAACGCGCAGACGGTCGCGAATCCCGGTGGCAAGACGGCGGGCGGGTACAGCGCGGCGCGCGGGGGCGCGACGCCATGGAGCGTGCCCCCGAACGGCGAATACCTGATCGGGAAGAATCGCGACTGCCCGCACGCGGTTACCGATTCCGCATCGTCGGCGACGTCGATGACGGCGGGAATCAAGACCTACAACGACTCGATCAACGTCGACGCCCAGGGAGCCCAGGCCCAGACGATCGCCCACCAGTTGCAGAAGATAGGTTATGCGATCGGCGTGGTCTCGTCCGTTCCGATCAGCCATGCGACGCCGGCCGCCGCGTACGCGCACAATGTGCACCGGGACGACTATCAGGATCTGACCCGGGACCTGCTCGGGCGTCGATCCGTATCGCATCCCGAACATCCGTCGCCCGGTGTCGATGTGCTGCTCGGCGCCGGCTGGGGCGTGGAGAAAGCCGAGGATTCGAATCAGGGAACGAACTTCGAGGCCGGGAACCGGTTCATCGCGCCGAGCGATCTGGCGGCCATCGATGCGGCGACCGGCGGTCCCTATCGCGTCGTGCACCGAACGGCCGGGATGAAGGGCCGTGAGGTCCTCGATCAAGCCGCGCGTGCGGCCATCGACCGCCGTCAGCGGCTCTTCGGGCTCTTCGGCCACAAGGAAACGGGCCATTTGCCGTTCCGTACGGCCGATGGAAACCACAATCCGACGGCCGGGGTCGCGATCAAGGCGGGCAAGTTGACGCCGGTCGCCGCCGAGTCGTATTCGGAGGCCGACATCGCCGAAAATCCGACGCTCGCCGACATGACTCGAACGGCGCTCGATGTGCTCGCGTCGCGGTCGGATTCGTTCTGGCTTCTGATCGAAGCGGGCGACGTCGATTGGGCGAACCACTCCAACAACATCGACAGTTCGATCGGCGCCGTGATGAGCGGCGACGATGCGTTTCACGCGGTGACGGAATGGGTCGAGACGCGGGGCGCATGGGAGCAAACCGCCGTGATCGTGACGGCGGACCACGGCCATTATCTCGTACTCGATCATCCGGAAGCGCTGCTCGACCCGACGACTCGGCCAGCCGCGCCGTAATCGGTCGCGCCGCGGCCCGGATCGGGCCGATGCGCCCCGCGCGGCGCGTGAATGACGGGCCGTGCCCGGGCCCCGGGGTCCGCCGATGTCCGACACCAGTAACCGAATCGACCCGCTCCCGAACGATCGCGCCGAGCCGCTCGCCGCGCCGAGGCGGGCCGCGCGTCCGGAATTGCTGGCGCCGGCGGGCGACGCGGATTGCCTGCGCGCCGCTGTCGAAAACGGCGCGGATGCCGTCTATTTCGGGCTCGATCATGGATTCAACGCGCGGGCGCGGGCAGTCAACTTTCCGATCGACGAGCTGGCAGGGACGATGCGCGGCTTGCATCGCCGAGGCGTTCGCGGCTACGTCACGTTGAACACGCTCGTCTTTCCCGCCGAACTTCCGGAGATGGAGCGGACGATTCGGCGCGTCGCCGAATCGGGGGCCGACGCGGTCCTCGTTCAGGATCTCGGGGTCGCCCGTCTGATTCGCGAGGTGTGTCCCGACTTTCCGATCCACGCGTCGACCCAAATGTCGCTCACGAGCGCGGAGAACATCCTGGTCGCGGAGGAGCTGGGGATCGAGCGTGTCGTGCTGGCGCGCGAGTTGTCGATCGAGGAGATCCGCGCGATCCATCGGCGGTGCGGTATTGTGCTCGAGGTCTTCGTGCACGGCGCGCTGTGCGTCGCCTATTCCGGCCAGTGCCTTACCAGCGAATCGCTCGGCGGCCGAAGCGCGAACCGTGGCCAATGCGCCCAGGCGTGCCGTTTGCCCTACGAACTCGTCCGCGACGGCAAGGACGTCGATCTGGGGGACGTCCGCTACCTGCTGAGCCCCCAGGACCTCGCGGCCCATGATCTGATCGGGGAACTCATCGACGCCGGCGCGGGCGCGTTCAAGATCGAAGGCCGGCTCAAGACGGCCGAGTACGTGGCCAACATCACGAGCCATTACCGGCACGCGCTCGACGCGGCGCTCGCCGGCCGGCCCGAGCGGCTGGATCCGCGCGAGGTCGACGAAATGGAACTCGCCTTCTCCCGTGGGTTCTCCGCCGGCTGGCTGCGGGGCGATGACCATAAGGCGCTCGTGCCGGGCCTTGGTTCCGCGAACCGCGGCGTGCGGCTTGGAACGGTCACGCGCGTGCGCGGGCGGCGCGTGTCCGTGCGGCTCGTCCGACCGGTCAAGCCGGGCGACGGCATCGTGTTCGCGGGCGATCGAGCGCGCTGCGAGGAACAAGGCGGGCGCGTCTTCGGCGTGTTCGTCGATGACCGGCCCGTCGAGCACGCCGTCGACTCGGGGATCGCCGAAATCGTCCTCGCGCGCGGAGCCATCGACCCATCGACGATCTTTCCGGGACAAGTCGTATGGAAGACCGACGATCCCGAGCTAGCTCGTCGGTGGCGCAAGACGTTCGCGGGCGAAACGCCGCGCCGCAAGATCGCCCTGCGATGCTCGGTGCGCGCGGCGGTCGGCGAACCGCTCGTCGTCACGGCACGCGCGGAGAACGGCGGCGCGTGCGAGGTTCGAGGGGATGAACGGTTGGCCGCCGCGCGAAATCGGCCCGCCGATCAGCCGTTCCTCGCCGCGCAGCTCGGGAGGCTCGGCGCGACCCCCTACGAACTGGTTGAGTTCGAAGGGGCCATCGAGGGCGAGCCGATGGTTCCGCTGAGCATGCTCGGACGGATCCGGCACGCGATGATCGAGCGTCTCGAAGAAAGCGCGGGCACGCCCGCTTCGCGAACGATCGGGAGTCCGGACTCGCTCGAACGGCTTCGCGCCGATCGGAATCGCTCGGCGCGTCGCGACGCGCCGTCGGAGCCGAGCGGTTCGTTGCCCATCCTGCGCGTCCTTTGCCGCGCGGTACACCAGATCGAGGCGGTCTTGGAGGTCGGCGCTCGGAATCTATATGCCGACTTCCCGTCACTCGACGAGATGCGGCGCGCCGCGTCCCTGGCGCGGAACGCCCGGGCCGAACTGGTCCTCGCGACGCCGCGCATCCAGAAGCCGGGTGAAATCGGCCTGTTTCGCGCGATGGCGAAGTTGGAACCGGACGGCGTCCTGGTTCGGAACCTCGCGGGGCTTGCCTTCTTCCGCGACGCCGGAATCAGCGTGGTCGCCGACTTCTCGCTCAATACGGCCAATGACCTGTCGTTCGCGTTCTTGCGGGACCGGGGCGCGGTCCGTGTGGTTCCCTCGTACGACCTGAACCGCGATCAACTATCGGATCTGGTGTCCGCGTGTGGACCCTGGGGTCTCGAAATCGTCGCGCACCAGCACATGCCGCTATTCCACATGGCGCACTGTGTGTTTTGCGCCGTGATGTCGCCCGGCCACGATCGGACGGATTGCGGGCGCCCGTGCGACGCGCACACCGTGCGACTTCGCGACCGGGTCGGCATGGAACATCCGCTGCTCGCCGATGTCGGTTGCCGCAATACGCTGTTCAACGCGGTCGCGCAGAGCGCGGCGGAAGTCGTGCCCGCGTTGATCGCGAACGGCATCCGCGACTTTCGCGTGGAACTGCTCGACGAGGACAGCCAAGCCGCGCGGCGCGTCGTCGAGCTCTACGCCGATCTGCTCGCGGGCCGAGCGCGCGGACGCGACGTATGGCGCACGCTGCGGGCCGCCAACCGAGTCGGCGTGACGCGAGGCACGCTCGAAGAACGCCGCGACCCGCTCGCCATCCTCTGATGCGCCCGTCCCCGCGATGCCATTGGTCGTCCGGTCGGCGCGGCGATCCGCCGCGAGGATCAGTTCGGACGCGATCCGCCGAGCCGATAGAGGGCCTTGTCGGTCCGGTAGTAAAGTTCTCCGTCGAGCGCCGCGGGTGTCGCGAAGATTTCTCCGTCGAGCGTGTTGCGGGCGAGCAGACGGAACTCCTTGCCGGGGGCGAGCACAAACGTCGTACCCTCGCGGTTCGCGACGTAGATCCGGCCATCGGCGAACATCGGCGACGAACTGAAATTGCCGCCGAGCCGATCGCTCCAGACGACATCGCCCGTCTTCGCGTCAAGGCAGGTCGCGATTCCCTTGTCGTTCACGAGGTAGAGCAGGCCGTCGACGAGCAGCGGCGAAGGCATCTGGGGAACTTGCCGTTCCGATTTCCAGGCGATTTCCGGACCGTTCGGACCTTTCAAACGGATCGCAAGCAGCTCGGGACGCATGAAGCACGTGCTCACGTAGAGCATGCCGTCGTCGACGACCGGCCGAGCGACGATCGAGAATCCCAGTACGCCGTACGCGACTTTCCAGACCTCCGCGCCCGTCTCGGGTTCGTAGGCGTAGACCCAGTTCGCCGCCGACGAGAGTACGAGCTCGCGTCCGTCAAGCTCGACAATCAGCGGTGTTCCGTACGCCTTCTTGAGCTGGGGGTTCTCGTCCATCGTTCCGCTGCGGGGCGTCTTCCACGCGAGCTTCCCGGTCCGCGCGTCGAGCGCCGCGATGTACTGTTCGTCGCTTCCGTCGCACGGAATGATCAGCAGGTTGCGCCAGAGAACGGGCGAACTGCCCGGCCCGTTCTCGTGCGCGATGCGCAGCGTCTGGTTCGTCCACTCAATCCGGTTTTCGCGCGTGTCGTAGCACGCCGTGCCGTTCGTTCCGAAGTGGCAGTAGAGTTTCCCGTCGGAGAGGATCGGGGTCGGCGAGGCATACGAATTGAGCGTGTGGATCGGCTGGGGCTTCGCGACGTCGAGCAGCTCCACGTCGTGGAGCCGCTTACCCGTTTCCCGCTCGATGCCGATCGCCCGCAAGCTCACCCGGTCCGCGACATGCAGGGGCTGCGGGTTCGTGTTGCCGGTGAGCCGTTTCTCGCGGTCCGATTCCGGCGCCTCGGCCGCGATCGCCGTCGTCACCCAGATCATGTTGCCCTCGATCACGGGCGACGACCAGCCTCGACCGTGGATCTCGGTGCGCCACCGCACATTCTCCGATTCGCTCCACGTCTCGGGAAGATCGCGGGCCGCCGCGTGGCCTTGTCCGCCCGGGCCTCGCCATTGCGGCCAGTCGGCGGAAGCGGGACGCGTTCCCAACGCCGCGGTCAGGGACAAGCTCAAAAGCGAACAAACAACAAACGCTCGGTGGATCACGTCAAGAAGCTCCGGTCGAGGGTGTGATGCGAGGCGAGGCCGTACGATGCGGTTCCGATCCGATCGGCCCCCCCACGGCCTATTCGTGCCGCAGGGCCTCGATCGGGTCCATGTTCGCAGCGCGGTAGGCCGGATACAAGCCGAAGACCACGCCGACACCGACGGCGATCCCGAGCGACGCGAGGATCGACCAGGTCGCGATGCGGGGTTCGAGTTCCTTGATCGTCTGCGGAAGGGCGCTCATCTGCGCGGGAAAGAACCGCTCCGCCGAGACGCGCACCAAGTCGACGGTCGGTCCGCATGCGGCGCCAAGGCCGACGCCGAGCGAGCCGCCGAGCCCGGTCAGCACGACCGCTTCGATCAGGAACTGGTGCACGATATCGCGTTTTCGGGCGCCGAGCGCGCGGCGCACGCCGATCTCGCGCGTGCGCTCCGTGACGGTGGCGAGCATGATGTTCATGATGCCGATGCCGCCGACGACGAGCGAGATTCCCGCGATCAAGACGAGCAGCAGATTGAACATCATGCGGAGTAACTCCGCTTGCCGCAGCAGCTCTTTGGGCACCACCACCCCAAAGTCCTTGCGAGGGTGGTACTTCTCCATGAGCGTTCTGATGATGTCGGCCGCCTGATCGACATCGTCGAGCGACCGGATGGTGACGGTGACCTGGCTGAGCTGAACGACTTCGCCCTCGCGGCTCCCCGATCGGCTCGTGAAAACCGTGTCGCCGATCCGCGCCCGAAGCGTTTCGATCGGAATGTACGCGTCGAAATCGAAATCCTGCGAGTCGAGACTTCCGCCGATCGCCGCCGTCGGATCACGCTCGGCCGTGCGGCCGACCACCACGTAGAAGTCGTTCTCGATCTTCACCGTCTGCCCGATCGGATTCGTGAGCGGAAACAGTTGCTGCGCCGTGCTCGCCGCGAGCACGCACACATTGGTCGGAGGGGCTCCGTCGAGCGGCGTGAGGAAACGGCCGCGGTCGAGCGTGAGCCGGTTTTGGCTGAAGTAGTCGGGCGTGCAGCCCACCACACGCGATTCCACACTCCGTTCCTGGAACCGGATCTCCTTGCGGATCTCCCGCATCGGGACAGCCTTCTCGACCCCAGGCACGTTGGAGAGGATCCGCTTGAAATCGTCCCGCAAGATGCCGTATTCCAAAAAAAACGAACTCGTCCCTCCCGATGAGCCTTGTTCGGTCGGCTTCACGCTCCGCACGATCACGTTGGTCGCGCCCAGGTCCTTGATCTGCTGCTGCGCCTGATAGCTGACACCCTCGCCGAGAGCCACCAGCCAGATGACGGCCGTGATGCCGATGAGGATGCCAAGGACAGCGAGTCCCGACCGCAACTTGTGCAGGAGGAGGCTGAAAACGCCGATGCGCAGCGTTTGTAGCAGGCGAGCCAACACGACACGTCACCTCTTCCCGGTTCGAGCCAAACCCGGCGAATCCCAGGCATGCCGACACAAAGCCGCCGAATCGCTCGGCGGCGGTCCGCGAACCAACGCGCGCCTATTGGGGAGGCGGCCCGCCTCCACCAGGTCCGAACCCGCCACCGCCTCCTCCCGATCGGAGCTTGTCCCGCATTCCGTCGATTTCCGCCTGATCGATGAACCCGTCGGCGTTCGCATCCATGCGTTCGAACATCGGTCGCATCGGCTCGGGAAGCTCCTCAGGGCTCACCTTCCCGTCGCCGTCCTTGTCGAACGACATCAGGTTCCCCATGCCGCCGCCGCCGGCCCCTCGGCCTCCCGCGCGATTCCGCATGGCCGTCATTTCCGTGGCGTCCAGGAATCCGTCCGCGTTCGAATCGACGCGATCGAAGAACGACTGCATGAACGCCGGTACTTCCTCCTTCGAGAGTTTTCCGTCGCCGTCCTTGTCAAGCTGCGTCATGTCGAGACCTCCCGGTCGGCCTCCAGGTCCGCCGGGACCACCCGCACCCAGACCACCCGCACCGGGACCACCCGCGCCGGGACCACCCGCGCCGGGACCACCCGCACCCGGACCACCCGCGCCGGGACCACCCGCGCCGGGACCACCCGCGCCGGGACCACCCGCGCCGGGACCTTTTCCGGACTCCCGGGCGCCGGGCGAGTCCTTACCGAATCGAGCGGACGCATCGGCGGGCTCGGATTCGCCGCTCGTTTCGGTCGACGATTGGTTCGCCGCGGCGACAACGGCGCGCGGATTGCGAATGACCTGATCGCCGACGGCGACGCCGTCCTTGACTTCCACGAACTGGTCATTTGTTTTTCCGAGAACGAGCGCGCGTCTTTCCGGTTGGCCGTCCTTCGCGACCCAGCAGAAGTGCTTGCCCTGATCTTCGACGATGCAGGCGACCGGCAGTGTCAGGACGTCCTTGAGATGATCGACGAGGATCTCGACTTCCGCCGTCATGCCCGGCTTGAGCCCCGTGGATTCGCCTCCGATCTTGACGATCGTCGCGTATTTCTTCACCGATGAGGAGAAGAAGTTACCGGGTTCGGGCT